>Ga0209287_10000293_pt1 | contig 32847 bp, 31 predicted proteins | sample PPLLak3cmMay2015_2_FD_187255 | JGI IMG/M metagenome (GOLD analysis project Ga0209287, IMG submission 187255) | Freshwater sediment microbial communities from Prairie Pothole Lake near Jamestown, North Dakota, USA - PPLs Lake P8 Core (1) Depth... | ecosystem: Environmental > Aquatic > Freshwater... | reverse complement strand
CGCCGCCCAGTTGTTCGCGCCGCAAGCGACGACCTCCCGCAAAGTCGTCAATCTGCGCCTACGTCAGGCCAACGGCCGGATTCGTTGTGTCAAGTGCAGTTATGAAAAGTCGGCGACCACTGCGGGCTTTACGCTTGATCTGCTGCTGGAAGACGCCAAGAGCCTACCGCGCACGCTCGATGATGCGGCGGCCATGGCGAACTTCCGGGGAATCGGTCACGACCTCAGCGTCCCGTCTCAGAGGAAAATTGCAGGCGGTTACAAATTTAGGCCGGTTGCCCTCAATAACCTGGACTGTGCACAGCCGGCACATGGCTGCAGGCTCAAGAGCAGGGCTGTCGCAAAGCGTCGGGATAAAGACGCCGTTTTCCCTTGCCAGTTCAAGAATCGTCTGGCCTGCCTTTGCGGTAACTGCTTTACCGTTTAATACAATGTTGAGGACTTTCATCGATGTTGTCCTTTAACGTGATGAATATAATCTGTTCCGTTCTGGTACGGGCGCGTATGCGATCCGCGGGAACAATAACACTATCACTTGATTATGACGCTTCTGAATTTACAACCCTTGTAACATTCCATGCACTTGATGCAAAGTGACTGATCTATGACATGCGTTTTCTTCTTCTCCCCTGAAATGGCTTTGACCGGACATTTTGACTTGCAGAGTCCGCAGCCGGTGCATGTTTCCGGATTAATTTCATAGTGGAACAGGGGTTTACAGACACCAGCAGGGCATTTCTTATCCCGGACATGGGCATTGTACTCTTCGCGGAAATACCGGATTGTTGACAGTACAGGGTTTGCCGCCGAGGTTCCAAGGCCGCAAAGCGAAAAACTATTGGTGAAATTGCCGATTTCTTCCAGCAGCTCTATATCTCCTTCTTTTCCCTGGCCCTGGGTAATCCGGGTCAGTATTTCCCGCATCCGGATCAGTCCTTCCCGGCAGGGCGTACACTGCCCGCACGACTCCTGGAACAGGAAGTTGACGAAATACCGGGCCACCTCAACCATGCAGGTGTCTTCATCCATGACGATCATTCCGCCGGAACCCATGATAGATCCGACTTCCGCTAGTTTTCCGTATCCCACGTTGATGTCGGGGATCGTGTGCGGAATTGGAATACAACCGCCCGAAGGCCCGCCGGTCTGAACTCCCTTTAATGCCCTTTTATTAGGAATTCCCCCTCCGATGCCGAAAACTATTTCCATCAGCGAGATTCCCATGGGAACCTCAACCAGTCCGATGTTGTTGACATTGCCGGTCAGGGCAAACACCTTGGTTCCGGAGGATCGTTGGGTTCCATAGGATTTATACCATTCAGCGCCATTGGTGATAATGCCGGGGATGTTCGCGTAGGTTTCCACGTTGTTGAGGTTCGAGGGGCTGTCCCTGAACCCCTTTTCAACGGAACGGATATATTTCGGCCTGGGTCTCCCGACTTTTCCTTCCAGAGACGCCATCAGGGCGGAAGATTCGCCGCAGACAAATGCTCCGGCGCCGGTAGATATGGTCACTTTGAAATTAAAACCGGTTCCCATGATATTTTCACCCAGAAGGCCGAGCGCTTCAGCCTGGGGAATTGCAATTGTCAGGGTCTTCACGGCCATCGGATATTCCGCCCGCACGTACATGTATCCGCGGTTGGACCCTATAGCATACGCGCAGATGGCCATGCCTTCCAGAACGCTGTGAGGATCTCCCTCGAGAAGCGCCCCGTCCATGAAGGCCCCGGGATCCCCCTCGTCCGCATTGCAGATGACATAACGGGTGCCTTCCTGCCTGGCGCAGGATTCCCATTTAAGCCCCGTGGGGAATCCGGCCCCGCCGCGGCCCCTCAGTTTGGAATCGGCAACTTCATTGATGACATCCTGCGGCGACATCCGTGTCAGCACCTTGGCCAGAGCCGAATAACTTCCGCGCATGATTGAGTCTCTGATATCAGTCGGATCCACTTTCCCGATATTCTTCAAAACCAGGCGGGTCTGCTTGGCGTAATAGGGAATATCGCTTGTTTTGGAAATGACCTCTTTGGAGTTTGCGGGCTTGTATTGAAGTCTTGCGATGGTTTCATTGTTTAAAATCGTTTTATTGACGATCTCTTCCACGTCATCAACCGTGACCCGCTGATAAAACAGGTCTCCCGGCTCGATTACCACCAGTGGGCCCCGGGAGCACAATCCATGACATCCGGTGTGTTTGATCATGGGAACGACTTTTCCGTTCCAGGCGGTTCCGGAGAGCACCTGCCTGAACTTATCCACGACCGCGACACTGCCGGCTGCCCGGCACCCGGTGCCGCAGCAGACAAGAACCAATGGCGCATTCGGATCGTGTCCGGATAGAAGTTCCTGCCGGAAAAGCGCCAGACCCTCAGGGCTCATAATTTTTGCGGCTTCAGAGGGTAAAATTGCGGTTTGAATTGCTTCGGTCATATCATGATTCCCTTATTCCGCATTTAGATGATCAATGAAATCGTTCAGCATGGATATATCCGCCTTGGGGTGACACTTCTCATCAATAACCACGACCGGGGCTACAGCGCATGCTCCGACGCAGTTGACTGTTTCCAGGGTCAGTTTCAGATCAGAAGTGGTTTTACCCGGGGTTATTCCAAGCCGTTTGGATATGTGCTCAACCATGCCTCCGCTTCCTCTCAAATGGCAGGCAGTGCCCGTACAAACGCTGAGAATGTACTTTCCCTTGGGTTCAAGGCTGAACGATGCGTAAAACGTTGCCACTTCATAAATTTTGGTAGTCGGAACATCGATAACCTGGGATAAATATTGCACGGCAGCTTCAGGTAAAAATCGGTAAACCTGCTGAATTGCCTGCATCATCATGATCATGGCTTCTTTGTTCCCGCCATAATCAACACGAATGATTTTATCCAGAAGATTATAATCGATTTCGATTTCCCTGCTTTTTATCTCCCGGCACGCACACGCTGTTCCCGACATTCACGCCTCCTTAGACTTGATGGACTCGTAAAAAGCAATTTTATGCCGCTTTGCGGCAACCCATCATCCGACGAACTCGTCGGAAGTCTTAATATTCTCACATATGACTTTTTAATAGAGCATCAGACCTGATGGCAATCAAAGATGCTTATTGCCCTTCATTCTATTTAAAAGGGTACAGATTGACAAAACAACTAATCTGAATCCGAGTCGCTTTCGCTCAGATCCTTAAAGCTCAGGCATCCGGTTGTGCAAACCGTTACGCAGGCCGGCTTGAGCCCCTGATCCACCCGATCCATACATAAATCGCACTTGACTACTTTCTGTGTTGCGGGATTCCACTGGACCGCTCCCCAGGGACAGGCCACCATGCAGGACTTACATCCGATGCAGCGGTCAAAATCCACATAAACAATACCGTCGGATTCGCGCTTTTTCATGGCGCCTGTCGGGCAAGCGGCGACACAGGCCGGGTTTTCGCAGTGAAAACAGGACATATAAATGTAGGCTTCGCGGGGAATGCCACTCAGTTTTCGTTTGCCCAGCACCACGATTTCACACAGCCGGGGGCCTTCCGAGAGCTGCTTGTTCTGAAGGCAATAAACCTCACAGCTCAGACAACCGATACATCGTTCTTTATCTTGGATAATGGAGTAACGACTCTTCATGGTATCCTTCCGGGTATGCCTCTTGCTTAATGTTTGCAGTCCAAAATCTTCATAATGTAAAATTGACGGTTAAAAACAAAACATGCTGACCGGGCTTTTCATAAAACGGTTGCAAACCGACTCACGCCCTCGCCTTTCCTGCCTGTCACACAATAGGTCACGGTTGTGAACAGCTTTGCTTAAATAAAGAATAACAGCTAATTTACCTCCGGCGTTTTAAGCGGCCGTTATGAGGAATTGCAGTCAACAAGCTGATCAAACGGCAGCATCGCATAAAGCGACTGCCGGTTTTTTTCTTTTAACAATGGATGCACACCGAGATCATCGGGAAGAAGAAGCGGTTTTAGGTTTGGATGGTTTTCAAAAACAACACCAAAAAAATCAAAGCATTCCCGTTCGTGCCAGTCTGCGCCGCTGAATACGGAAACAATGGACGGAACCGACGGAGCATCATGGGAGACCAGCACCCGGACGGTAAGCCGTTCAGACCGGTCATACCGGTCGAAATGATAAACCACAAGAATTCCCTCCTGAACATCGACGCCCGAAATATCTTCGAGAAAATAGCCCTTTTCAAAAAGAATGGCGGCAAAGTTCAGCAGATGTGCTTTTTCTATAAACATCCCTGCATAAAACCCGGTTTTGGCATAATCGGAAACCACGTTTCCGCGGTCTTTACAGCCGGGCAGAACTTCAGGGACTGAGCGATTAATAAGTTGTTTTTTCATATACGGTAATGTTCTTTGGGTTCCGGCCACCACCGCCGGCCGGTCAGTTTCTTTTGAAGCTCAAACAATCCTTCAAGCAATCCCTCAGGTCTGGGAGGGCAGCCCGGCACATAGACATCTACCGGAATCAGACGGTCCACTCCCTCAATAATGCCATACTGCCCCTCAAAGCTGAACGGGCCGCCTGATATGGCGCAATTTCCAAGCGCCATTACCCATTTGGGAGCCGGCATCTGCTCATAAAGCCGGACAACGGCAGGCGCCATCTTCTTTGAAACCGTTCCGGCAACTATCATAAGATCAGCCTGCCTTGGGGACGGGCGAAAAACCTCCGCTCCGAACCTGGAAATATCAAATCTCGCCATGCCGGCAGCCATCATTTCAATAGCGCAACAGGCCAACCCGAACGTCATGGGCCACAAGGACATGGCCCTGCACAGATCCACGATCTGCTGAACGGGTTCTATCTTAATCAGCGGCAAAGCCTCACCCGTACCCGCAACGACCTGTTTTAGAAGGTTATCCTTTTCGGCCATGTAAACACTCCTTTGCGCCAGAAATATATCACCGCAAACCCGAGAATTCCCAAAAAAACGGACAGTTCCCAGAACAGGACCCAGCCGGGACTTTTTGAATAAATGACAGATACCGGAAACAGGTACAGTACATCAACATCAAAGGCAAGAAACAACAGCGCATAATAATAATAATTGATGCCAAAATTCACGCGCGCCGACCCCAGGGGGTTTATTCCGCATTCATAGGGAAGGGATAAATCGCCGGCTTTGCTTTTTGGGGACAAAAATAACGAAAGAACAACCGGAAGACCGCCAAAGGCAAGTCCGGCAAACAGAAACAATATAATTGCAAAATTCAACCAGTCAAACTGCATGAAATTATAACCCGTGTCCGGATTGGAATAAGGTTTCCGAAAAATAAATTATGTCCGCTTACACTGATGCTCTTTATCCTGTCAAGAACAAATGAACCGAACAGCGAGCGCTAACCCCGCTGCTTGCGGCGGGGTTAGCGAGCAAATTAAAAACAGATGATATTCCATGCGGTGAAGATTCCCCGCTCGCTCTGCGGCGGGGAGCTTCAATTACGGCAAAGCCTAAAGGCCGATATCCGCATCGAGTTTAATCATTCGTTATTGCGGCGTATTATAAACTTGTCTAATTCTTCAGGATTGAGGCGCCCCGCCGCTATCCCGGATTATCGCTTTTTAAACGATACGAAATGCTCCTGAAATGCCAGTCCGCCTCCGGCCGGGTCCCACTGCCCCAATCCGCCGCTCATCAGCGCAATATCCGAAACCCCCTTCCCGCAGGCTCTGGATTCCGCAGGAATGCTTCTGCCAAAGCCATGAACCATAAACACGGCTTCCGGGTGCATGTACCGGCTGATACGGACTTTTATTGCGGCGCAATATCCATTGCCTGAGATCTCTACGCTCTCTCCGTCAGACACTCCCATATCAATGGCAACCGAATCATGCATCCACAGCTCGTTTTCAGGCATCCTCGGAAAAAGTCTCCGGTTGTTGATCGTATGGCCCTGTACATGAAGCGCGCAACCGCCGATGGTAAGACGATAAAGCCCCTTTTCCGGAACAGGCATGGAGGCATGGGGCTTAAGGGAGGCAATACCCGCCTTCTCCCATAAGGAGTTGATTATTTCGATCTTACTGCTGGTTGTATTCAACCGCTCCGCGCTGAGTTTTTCGTAAACCGGTTTCCGCGTCAATTCAACCAGCCCCCGTTCTTCAAAATCTTCCATCGAAACGCCGGTTTCCCGGAGCTGGTAGCTCCAGATATCCTGAATACTGTCAAAGGACAACTCGGTAATTCCAAGGCGCTTTGAAAGCTCTGTAATTATTCTCCAATCCGGCCGGCTGTCAAATACGGGGTCGAGGCAGCGAAACCGGACTGCAAAGCCGGGCTTAAGACCGTTTTGCTGAATAAGAATACTCTCCTGTTCCAGATACGAGGATACCGGCAGCACAATATCCGCATACCAGGCGGTCTGAGACCAGAACGGGGAAGCACAGACTATAAGCTCCAGCTTATCCAGAATCCGCGTTAAAGCGGCCGGATCAGCATGTTCAGACAGCGGATCATGACCAAAACTCATATAGGCTTTAACCGGATAAGGCTTTTCGGTCCAAACTGCCTGAAAAGCCCGGTGCAGCAGCCCCCTCTTCGCATCAAAAAGAGGGTATTCGGAACCCACTCCGTCAGCACGGATTCCTCCGGCTTCAGGCAACAGATCCACCAGTTTTTTTAAGCCTTTGCGCCCGACGCTTTCCGGTTTCGCGGCAAGGGCCAGCCCGCCTCGGGCGCCGATGGAGCCCAGCAGCGAATTGATTATAAACGCCGTACGGCTGACATAAAACGAATCTTTGTAGCGGGCTGTCATTCTGCCCGGATGCCAGATGACGGCAGGCGCTGCCCCGGCGATTTCCTGAACAAGTGATATTATGGCCTCTTCCGGGATCCCGGTCTCTGCTTCAGCCCATTTCGGCGTATACGGAGCGACAAAAGCAAGCAGGGCCTCTATATCGCTGATCCACGTCTGCGCAAATACGGCGTTGTAAAGCTGCTGAGTCAAAAGAAGATTGATAACGGAAAGATTCAACGCATAGTCTGTGCCGGGACGGATCAGCATAAAGCGGTCGGCCTTGGCCGATGAAACAGTTGCCCGAATATCGATAACCGCAAGCTTACATCCGGCTTCAAGGCCATCAAGCAGATCATTGACCTCTTTAACGTCGATGGATTCAAAAAGATTACGGGTCTGGAGAATGACATACCTCGCTTTTTTGTAATCAAAGACCAGCTCATCCCCGCCAAATCCGAAAAGCGACTGTGCGGCATGATGCACATTGATATCGAAGCTTGAACTGCTGGTATGATAATTGGGAGAACCCAGCCCGCGGACAAACGCAGCGTTAAGGTCTGAAAAACAGTCGCCGCTGTCCGACCACATCAGGCTTTCTTTGCCATGCTGAGACTGGATTGCAGAAATTTTTTCAGCCACCCGGTCCAGAGCATCATCCCAGGAAACCCGCAGCCAGCGGCCTTCTCCTCTCTCTCCTTTTCGAATCATCGGAAACTGCGGCCGTTCATCATCCATGTTCAGTTCAAGCCCGGCTGCCCCGCGCACGCACAAAGCCCCTTTGATACCTGGAACATATTGATTTCCCTGAATAAACCTGCATTCACCATTTTGAATATTGATCTGAACAGGGCAGTGAACAGAACACATACCACAGATACTGAATATGGTTTTCTCCGGCATGACAAAGTCCCTTTCGGTGTGGAAACATTAATTAAAGGTTAACGCGTACAAAGTCGAAATCGGGATGGCACGGAACCGGTATCTCTTCTGTTCAAGATCAAGGCGAGCAAAGCATGTCCATGAGGCGCATTAAGCCGCGATGACGGAGGATAAAGCTAAACGCAGAGATTAAAACAAAAAAGCCATCAAAATTCCGATAAAGCACGGGTCAGACAACAATTTTTTTTGCACGCATAACATAATCCCCGATGACTTTCAAGAAGAATAACCCCGGAAAAAATGAAATCGCGGCTTTCACTTATTCCCGCATTGCGCTGAACCATATTGGTTTTTACCTTTGCATGAAAAGAACCCTTGACACAACGTTATCAGTTTTATAGGTTCAGCCGACAGATTTTCAGCCTGTAAACCCTGCAAATAAACTGGAACGAGATGAACAACCGCCATATTCAATTTGACCCAAGGCGATGCATTGCCTGCAAGGCATGTGAGGTACACTGCCAGGAGGCCCATCGGACTGCTTCCGATGTCTGGATGGGATTACTGGTTACTTCAGAGGCGATTTGCGAGGAAGGAAAAATCCGGATTCTTTCAGCCTTCAGGGCGTGCTTTCATTGCGAAGAACCATGGTGCATGGCAGCTTGCCCCACAGACGCCATTAAAAAGCGGCCAGAGGATGGAATCGTTTTTGTGGAAGCCCGGCTCTGCGTCGGGTGCAAAGCCTGTATCGACGCCTGCCCCTGGAGAGTTCCCCAATGGGATAAATCGAGCGGAAAGGTATTAAAATGCGACTACTGCATGGACCGCGTCGATGCGGATGAAAAACCGGCATGCGTAGCGGCATGCACTGCTCACGCCCTGAGCTTTGAAATTCCAAATACCGGAACGCGAAAAACACGCCAGGACTATGCAAAATCGCTGCTGGACAAAAAACGCTGGTTATAAGGCATCCTTATTTTTCAGAGCGGCCGGGGCCGGGCCGGCTCATTCTTATTCAGGAACATTGTAGGGCTTGGCATCCATCTCGAACAGAATATCGGCATACCAGTCCTGTCGTGTCTTGAGCTGGATCAGAAGCTGATTTTTTTCGATTGCCAGGCCGACGTTGATCGCAAGGTATTCCTTCCACGTCAGGTGGTCCTTGTCGGGTTCAAATTCAAAGTCATAATACCACCGCAGCGCGCCGACAATCTTCGAACCCACTTTCACCGGATAACCGATGACGGCCTTGATGTTCTCCTGAAGGGCCTGCTCGCGGTACTGAATACGCGGGTCTGTCGCAACTTTTGTTACGACAACCGGCTTTCCGGTGGACACTTCTCCGATGCTGTGCGCGATGGAGACTACCCCTTTTGACAGATAATTCTCGCTCAGACCGAAAGAGGCTACCCGCTCCAGCATCCCGTCCGACTGCTTGACCAGAAAAAGTGAACAGCCCATGGAATTACCCGAAAGGGTTGCCGTCTTTACCAGGTTCAGCATCGATTCGCTGACCTTGAACGGAGGCATTAAATGAATATTGGTGGTCGAGTTCTTGATGGCGTCAAAATAAAATGATTTTCTTAACGACAGTCCCACATGAAGCGCCATCATCTTGAGATATTCCATTTCTTCCCACGTAATATCCCGGGGCCTGTCGAAATAGAGCCGGAGCGTGCCGACCAGGATGTTTCCGACGGCAACCGGAAGCCCTACGATACTTTTAATCCCTTCCTGCAATGCTTCCTGGGGATACTGCAGATTGGGGTCCGTGGCGACATCCCGAATCACAACAACGTTCCCATGGAGCGTCTCGCCAATGCTTTTTTTAGGATTGACATCCCCCTTGATCTTGTAGGCTTCACTAAGGCCAAACGACTCTGAAAGCTTCATGGTCTCATGCGTGCGATCAAAAAGAAGCAGAGAGGCGCCTTTTGCCCCAAAAACCCGCGATACAACACTGACGGCAGCTTCCTTTGTCTCTTTCAAATCAAGTGACCTGTGAATCTCCGAAAGACCCTGAACGAACTGGTAGGAAAAATCCTGGAACGCCATACTGATTTTCTCCTTCATTTATCAAAAGGGTTAAACAAACCGGGTGGCAACCTGAAAGTATCAGCACCTTTATCGGTATGCGCCTATCACACTTGTCCTGCCGAGTCAACAGTCACTCATGAAAAATGGCGCTTCCCGTCGGAATAACTGCCTGACCGGACACATTTATGGAAATAACCAGTGAGCTTCAAATTTTAGTAAGCAGGAATAATATTGTAGGCAGTCATTGACGGAGGCCCTTTCGATTAATTTCATACGGTCAGAAAGCGAAAAGCCGGTCTAATAAGAGGTCTTGAGATCAGGGGGTGCGGAATTCCGATGACTATATTCGAAGGAAACTCCGAAATATTCGATTGAAGGTCTACAGACAACCGTTTAAGTTTGCTTGGAATAAGCGGAACAAGCCACCAGCTCATGCGCAACCACGTTTTGAAAACAATACATTCAGAAACAACAGGTTTTTTCACATCATGATCGGTTCACCTTACGGGTTATTTGAAAAAAGAAAATTTTCTGGAGTTTGCAGCAAAAGAAACAACCGTAATAGGAAATATAGAATACCGGTGGGATATTCAATAACTATCTCAAGCCATGTCTGTATATATGGTCGCAGGCAAAACGATTCGGAATGCCGTGTCGGGAAAATGTCTATAACATGGTATATTTTGATTCCTTTGATTTTCGTCCCTGAAGGATCTCGGAGAAGTATTCGAATGGATAAATTCCTCGGGCGGAATCAACTGTACAACCGGCTCCATCACAGCCGAAGGGGTCAGGGTTATCCCGGAAATGGTAGAACCCATTACCTCTGTCAGCCCTTTAATCAGATGTTACGCAAATCTCTCCCAGGTGAAGGGCTTTTGGCTTTTAAAATTGGTTGTAATCTGGTAAAAGTAAAAAATATCACAGCAGCGAGAGTCTTGAATCAAAACAGTGAGCGCATTTCCCGCGGCTTGTCGCAGAAAGCTTATTAAAGGATGTTCCGCAAAGCTTTCGCAGCAGGGCTTAAAATCCGGCGGATTATTAGTTGTCAGTGGCCGGGGATAAGGAACCGAGTGCAAAGTTAAAATAAAACAAACCAGAAACAACAGGCTATGAACCGTAAACAGGAAACCATAAACCACAAACCAGTGGCTACCGCTCTTATCTGCAATATCCAAAGATTTTCCGTTCATGACGGCCCCGGAATAAGGAGCACGGTTTTTTTCAAGGGATGCAATCTTCGCTGCCTCTGGTGCCAGAACCCGGAAGCTTTGAAATTTGAAAACGAGCTGGTTTTTTCGGAAGAAAGATGCATTTCATGTGGTGAGTGCGTAAAAGCATGCCCGAATTCAGCGATAAGTTTTAACGGCCGTCCCTCTATTAACCGCGAATCATGCAAAGGTCAGTTTGCCTGTACTCTCGTATGCCCCTCAAAGGCGCTTGAGCCTGCGGCAAAGCAATATTCCGTGACAGAACTTGTAACTGAGCTTTTCAAAGACATTGATTACTATGGCCCTGAAGGCGGAGTTACTTTAAGCGGAGGAGAACCGATGCTTAAAAGCGTATTCATTAAAGAGCTTCTGCCTGTTTTAAAGGAAAATAAAATACATGTTGCGGTCGAAACCTCAGGATATTTCGACTGGGAAAAAGCCGAACCTTTGCTTTCAATGGTTGATCTTGTCCTGTTCGATATAAAAGCCGTCACAAAAAAGCTTCATGAGAGACTGACCGGAAGAGATAATGGTTTGATTCATGATAACCTGGGCAAAATAATCGGGGCGGGAATTCCCCGCAGAATACGCATGCCTGTTGTTCCTGGCATGAATGACAGCGATGAAGAACTTGAAGCCGTTGCTCTTTTTATAAAAAATGCAGGCGAATCTTCGGTCAATCTTCTCCCGTATCACCGGATGTGGGAGAACAAGCTCAAAAAACTGCACGATACAATCAAGCCCCTTGGCGCCTCTTCGCTTAGCGAAGAGGCGCTTGGGGAAAAGGCGGAGATTTTCAGAAAGAATGGGATTGAAGTGATCTTTTAAGGCTGGAAGAGGAAAGGTGCAAGGTTCAAGGAGCAAGGGCCAAGGCAAAAAAAGCGAGGAGAAAGAATGAGATTTGAAGACCTTGATGTATGGAAACGTGCAATCAGTTTAAGTGTGGATATTTATAAAGAGCTGAGCTATTTAAAAGATTATGGATTCAGGGATCAAATTACCCGATCCGGGTTATCGATACCAAGCAATATTGCCGAGGGTTTTGAAAGAGTATCATATAAAGAATCAGTTAATTTCCTATCTTATGCAAAAGGATCGTGCGGTGAGTTGAGAACACAGATATACATCGGCATGCAAATAGGATACATTGACAAAGACAAAGGCGATAAATGGCTTAAAGAGTCAAGTGAGTTGTCATCAATGCTGAATGGTTTAATAAAAACCCGCCGCAAATTTGAATAAGAACCTTGTTCCTTGTTCCTTGAACCTTGAACCAGATATCAGGACCCGGAAACATGAATAACCTTTCACATAGAATTTCATCTTTAAAGTCGGAAATTGAGAATTCACCGAGAAGCATTTGCCTCGAGCGCGCAAGGTTGCTCACTGAATTTTACAGGGATTACCGACAGCCTGAAGATCCGGCTGTCATCACAAGGGCAAAGGCCGTTTCATACATACTTGAGAATATGCCGGTAATAATTTATCCGGAAGAACTGATAACAGGCGCCATATCCTCTAAAAGAAATTCTGCAATGCTCTACCCTGAATTTTCAAGCCTTGCAATGCTGCCTGAAATCAGGATGATCGACAAAAGAAAAACAAACGCTTTTCACATAGACAAAAAAGGTATTGATGAATTTGAAAAAAGCATCTTTCCGTTCTGGGTGGAAAAAACCGTAGGAGCGCTATCCATAAGCAGGATCATTTCGAAAAGATTAAGCGGAAAGTTCATGCTGTTCACAGGAAATCTTCTTAACCGGTGGTTCATGAATCTTCCAGGTTCATTCAGGGGGTTCATATTCAGCAGGATAAAGGTTGAGCCGGAAAAAGTCGTTATAGGCATGAAAAAATTCGAGCCCTTCCGGCTCTTTTCGCTCTACGGGGTATATGTCCTCACTGAATTTGCAGGCATTTCGCATATCACTCCGGATTACAGTCTTCTAATTGAAAATGGAATCTCCGGAATCGTAAGGGAAATAAATTTGAGGCTCGAACGCGAAGAGGATAAAAAGAAACGAGATTTTTATTCGGCAGCTCTCATCGCTCTTTCGGGAGTTATCGAGTTCGCGGAAAGATACGCAAAAGAAGCCGAAAGGCTTGCCGGTACTGAAAAGGATCAGGCGCGGAAAAATGAGCTCCTGAAAATAGCTGAAAACTGCAAAAAAGTCCCCGCTAATCCTCCGGCAAACTTTCATCAGGCCCTTCAGGCAATCTGGTTTACGCACTTATCTCTCTACCAGGAGAATTATGACAATGCCATCTCCTTCGGGAGAATGGACCGGTATCTTTATCTCCTGTACAAAAAAGGAATCGATTCAAAAGAAATAACCCCTGAAAGCGCGCGGGAACTTTTACAGTGTTTCTTTCTCAAGGTTTGCGAGTTCCTGCCGTTTTACCCCGGTAAATTCAATGAATACTTCAGCGGTCTTCTTACCAGCCAGGGTTTATGCGTAGGCGGTTTAGATGAAGAGGGTCGTGACTCGACAAATGAGCTATCCGGTATCATTCTCGAATCCGTCAGAGACCTTGCCACACCTCTTCCTAACCTTTATGCAAGAATTCATGAAGAAACTCCGAAAGAGTTCAAAAAGAGTGTCTATGATTCAGTTTCTTCGGGCTCTCCGCATCCGTCCATATACAACGACAATGTGATTATTCCATCGCTGGTAAATGCGGGCTGCTCCCTTAAGGATGCAAGGGATTACGCCCCTCTCGGATGTGTTGAACCGAATCCGCAGGGAAAGACCATGGGATCGACTGATGCGGCTTTAATCAATCTTCCCCTTTGCCTTGAACTTGCATTGAACAAAGGGAAATCTCTTCTTCTGAAGGAAACAATCGGACCGGATACAGGCCCGCTTGAAAGCTTCGTAAGCATGGATGACGTGGTAAACGCATTCAGGCGGCAGACTGCGCATGTTGTCAAGATGATGGTTGACGGGACAAACCTTCTCGGAGAAACCCACAGGGATTATTATCCGTCGCCTCTTCTTTCATCGTTTATCGAAGGGCCGGTAGAAAAAGGACTGGATGTTACGGCAGGTGGCGCAAAATACAATTTCACCGGGGTACAGGGAGTCGGGGTCGCCGATGTTGCCGACTCGTTTGCCGCGATTGACCGGCTTGTGTATCAGGAAAAGAAACTGAGCCTTTCGGAACTTGTTGCAGCAGCGAGAAATAACTTTGAGGGCAGGGAGAATATAAGACAATTTATACTCAACAAGACTCCCAGATACGGACGGGATAATTCATCCGGAAACATTTATGCAAGGATTGTTGCAGGCATCTATTCGGACGAAGTAACAAAACACAAAAACCCGCGGGGCGGGATTTACATCCCGGGTTTTTACAGCGTAACGGCTCATATAGCATTCGGGAAATATGTTTCAGGTCTTCCTTCCGGAAGGCTGGCGGGAATGCCTCTGTCAAACGGGATAACTCCGGCCGCAGAATCATCAGACATGGGACCTACCGCATTTTTGAATTCGGTATCATCGGTCGATTTTATAAAGGCTGCAAACGGAGTGAATCTCCAGATGGGACTTGATCCGGTTATTATCAACAACAAACGTGGGTTTGAACTTTTTGACCTTCTTCTGAACGGCTATTTCAAAAATGGCGGAATGCAGGTTCAGTTCAATGCCCTGACACCCGAGATTCTGAAAAAAGCACAGGCAAATCCCGTCGAATACAAATGGCTTACGGTAAGAGTAGCCGGCTACTGCGCCTATTTCGCCGATCTTTCGAAGGAAGCCCAGGAAGAAATCATTGCCAGGCTCTGCAGATTCTAAAACCCATGAGGCTATGGTTTCGGTTTTGCAGTTTCTTTCTCTTTCTGTCCCGTCTCATGATAAATTTCTTGAAACATACAAAGAATACCACTATGATATGAAATGAACTAGTTGTGTATCAATAATACTTAATCATCTTTGATATGAATGGGATTCAAGGGGCAATGGGATAGGGGTCCCAAACCCTTGAACCCAAACCTTTATACAATATTAGGAGCCGGAAAAATGCAACTATACAGAAAGCGTTGGCGTTTTATCGCTTCCCTCATTTTGATCTGTTCTCTTTTTTTAATCATCTCGGGATGCTCAAAAGAGGCAAAAAAAGAGAGGCACCTGAAGAAAGCTGAACAGTATTTCATTGAAAACAAACTGAGTGAAGCCATACTTGAGTATAAGAATGTTGTTAAGATTGACCCTGAACATACGAAAGCTCATTACAAACTTGCGCTGGCCTATCTGAAGACCGGATTATTCAAGAATGCCTTTTCCGAGTTGTCACGAACTATAGAGCTCGATCCCGGCATGGCAGAAGCCCACAACCAGTTGGGCAATCTGTATCTCATGGGAGGAAACCGTGAAAAAGCAAAAGAAGAGGCGGAGATTGTGCTTTCAAAAGATGCGAACAATTCTTCGGCACACCTCCTGAAGAGCGGTATTCATGCTTCAGAACGGAACATTGATGAGGCCATTCTTGATGCAAAGAAAGCCGTTGAAGGAGACAAGAAACTGGAGGCATACTCGATTCTGGCCAACCTCTTTATTCTAAAAAAAGATTTCTCCCAGGCAGAGGAGATGTTTTTGGCTGCCGTCAAATCCGACGAAAAAAATCTCAGGGCACGCTTCGCCCTTGCTGAGTTTTATCTGCGTTCAGGCAAAACAGATATCTCGGAGCGTGAATATCTCAAAGCTGTTGAAATTGCGCCAAAAGATTCGAACACATACATGACGCTGGGGAATTTCTATGCCGCCACAAACAGACTTGAAGAAGCGGAAAAGCAGTTTTTAAAAGGCGCGGAATTATCGCCGAAAGACGTTCCTGTCCGCATGCACCTTGGAAACTTCTACCTTGCATGGGGGAAAAAAGATAAGGCTGAAGTTATCTTTAAAGAGGCTGTTATTGATGATCCGAAAAATATCCAGGCATTAGCAAGGCTGGCGGATTTTTATATAACTGAAAAGAGGTATGACGAAGGTCTTAAGGAAACGGAAAAAATTTTCAAGATTAATCCTAAAAGCTATGAAGGGCTTCTCTTGAAAGGAAGGTTATTTTTAATAAGGAACCAGTTCAATGAAGCTCAAAACCTTTTCCAGTCTTACTTGAAGGATAACCCGAAAAATCCTATGGCGCACTATCTTCTGGCCATGGCCCATTATGGAAACAGGGATGTACAGCAGGCAAAAACAGCGCTTACCGAAGCAATAAAACAGAGCCCCAAATGGCCCGAACCCCGGCTGCTGCTTGCAGAAATCTACATGAGAGATGGCGCATCCGACCAGGCTGTGGATGAAGCAAAAGCAGTACTGAATGACCATCCTAAAAATATACAGGCTTATATGGTCATCGGGAATGCTTATCTCATGAAAAAAAATATTCCTGAAGCTTTAAACAGCTTTGATGCGCTGCTGAAAATTGCTCCCAATAACCCGGCAGCTTACACACAAAAAGGCAGGATACTGCTCATTCAGAAGAAAGTAAGTGAGGCGATGTCATATTTTGAAAAAGCGCTCTCCCTGCAGCCAAATTACACGGAACCCCTGCAGCTTATCGTCGCAGTCCATATGAATAATAAGGATTACATAAAGGCTTTTGACAGGGTTGAGAATCAGATCAAGATATCTCCTGATAATCCTTTCTTCTACAACCTGATCGGGCGCCTTTATGAAGTTAACAAAGATATCACAAATGCCGAAAAAAACTTCAAAAAGGCAATCGAGGTAAAACCGGATTCAATAGCCATGCAGTTGTCTGTTGCCGGCTTTTATATGCGTCAGAAGCTGGTCGATAAGGCAAAAAGTGCATATATCAAAACAGTCGAAAAAGATCCTGATTCTCTGAATGCCCATATGGCTCTTGGAATGATTTATGAGAGTGAGAAGAAATATGATGAGGCAAAAGAGCATTATCAAAAGGCTCTGAAAATAAATCCCGGCTTTGCTCCTGCAGCAAATAACCTTGCATTTCTGTACGCAGAAAGAGGAGGGAACATAGATGAGGCGCTTAATTTAGCCCAGAAAGCGAAAGAACAGGCTCCGGATGATCCTCATGTTGCTGATACACTGGGATGGATATATTACAAGAAGAATATTCCAACCAGAGCCATTACATACCTTAAGGAGGCAAGTGCCAAGGTTCCGGATCAGCCTATCATAAAGTATCATTTAGGAATGGCTTATTACAAAAACGGGAATCCTGATCTGGCTAAAAATGAACTCAATCAGGCTCTGAAGATTGATTCCAAATTTGAAGGAGCTGACGAAGCGACAGCTACACTGAAAATGATTAAGTAGTGTCCATCCGGAAACAAATTAAAGACACTATAGCGTTTCCAATTCGGAAATAGGCAATTTTGGGCAAGCTTAAGGAAATCAAGGGATTGAGCTTAAGGCATACGAAATGTATGCCGCACAAGAAATCCCGCAGATTGACACTTTAGATCGCCCAAAAGGGCCATTTCCGGATGGATACTAAGTAGAGACTTCAAGGGTTCGGGTAACCGGAAAAACTAGCGCATTCCCCGCTGTCTGCGGCTGTGTCAGCGTGCGAATTTTAAAAGGCTGGCTTCCTTTTGCCGGGAAGATTCCATGTCCGCACCAGGTGGACTGCAGAGAGCTATAAATGCTGAAATCCATAGATAAAATCATTAAAAAACGAACACTTGAACCTTGGAATTCTGAACCCCCGAACCCTTTTCTTCCAACCGATTGGGAAAAGAACCTGAAATTAATATGGCCTATATTTATTTCAATAATATGGGCAGGTTCTACCGGTGTTGTCATCTTCTGTTCGCTTCTACCCCGGGTCGAATTCCCTGTAGATTTCTGGAATGCAGACAAGCTTTATCACCTTATTGCATACTGCTGGTTATCTATCCTGCCCCTTGTTGGCTATTCTGAAAGAAAGTTTGCCATGAAGGCCTCACTTTCAATGATATTTCTTGGAATATTTCTGGAAACAGGACAATTGTATGTTCCGGGGCGCACCTTTTCCGTGGTGGATATATCGATGAATACACTGGGAGTTATCCTTGGAGCACATGGAGGAGAGCGTTTAAGATGTTTATTTCTCACCCATGGAAACTTCCGCCTGTTTAAGAACATCCAGCAGTAAAAACCCTTTTTCTCCTGTGGCAACACCAAAGGAGAGATTTAACGGCTCTTCGCGGTAATGTTTGTTTTGTGCCTCCAGTGTTTCCCTGAGTCGTACGATGATATTTTCTCCGGTTAATTTGTCGGACATGGGCAGGAGAGCTGCGAATCTGTCACCACTGACCCTGGCTACAACATCTTCCGTACGGAATATCTTGAGAACCTTGGCAGTGCGCCGCAGGAGAGTATTTCCCGCTTCGATACCATCACGATCATTTGCAGCCTGCAGGTCGTTCACTTTTATGGCTACGACACTTATTGGAAATTGCCTGCCTTTTTCAAGCCTGTACATCTCTTCTTCAAAATATGTCCGGTTATAAAGTCCGGTAAGTACATCGTGAAAGCTGAGATACCAGAGTTTTTCTTCCGTTTCCCGGAAATCGCTGATGTCAATCGCTATGCATATGACCCCGATTATGTTCCCATCGTCATCCCGATAGGGAACCCGGTCGTTCTGAATCCATCGTCTCCCGCGGACAGATGGAAAAATCTCAATAAATCCCCGTTTCGAATCACCGGAACTCATGACCCGCTCATTTACGTCAAAAAAATGAAACAGCTGTTCCTCCGGCAGATTCGGAAATAGTTCAGTTAATGTTTTTCCAATTATATTTTCCATTGGAAAGCCTATGGATTTACAAAACGCCTTATTTGCCCGTACAAACCGGTGATTAATGTCCGTATAAAATATGCTCGTAGGTATGGAATTCAGAACAATCTGGAGGTCACTGCGGCTCCTCTGAAGTTCCTCGTCAATTCGCTTTCGCACGGTGATGTTTCGAAGCATTCCATGAATTGCAACACCCCATTTATAAGGGATGAACAGGACAAAAGTCTCACACTCAATTATTAACCCACTCTTTGTCATACCGGTATATTCGTACTGCTGGGCCTTAAATTCGCCGGTAGCCCCTTTTCTGTATTTATCTTTTATGAAGCGGCGACTTTCCGGAGCCACCAATGTCATCGGATCGAAATCGGGGCTGCAAATCTCTTCCGATGTGATTTCAAACAGTTCGGCAAATTTCTTATTGACGAATTCGTACTTTCTGTCGAAAAGGACATAGATTGCCTCATTCATGTGTTCCACCTGCGGGAAATACCGGCCTATCTTTTCACCAAAGTCAACCTTCCCTGAGAACCTTTCAATTGCTTCCAGTTCTGAAACCCGCTCTTTTAAGGCAGCAACTTCATCAATAAGCTGTTTCTTTGTTTTGCTTGTTGCCTTCATGTTTATAAACTCCTTGCCTCTTTCTTGATGATTCCGTAAAAAGCCAATATACGGACGATTTTGTAAACTGCCTCATCGGGACAGCTGCTTCCGTTTTCGATTCGGGAATACAAACCACTACACTCCACCACTCAGACCGATTTTTTTTTATGAAGTCATCAAAAATCGGCTCTAAATTATTGGTATTATAATTTTTTGTCAAGGTGTTTTTTACTTAGAGAAGCGCCTATACGGGCAAGAATTTTGTCAAAACACTCTTTTATGCGAATCCTCCTGACCAATTTACTAAAGCTTTTCCACCACTGGAATTCCCCTGATTATACGGCGGAACCATTTGAATCATCGTTTAAATTGTGTTAAGATAGTTATATCCTTTCAATCAATTGTTTTTATGGAGATCCGCGCGGATGAGTGTCTATGAATATGTCGCATTGGATGAAAAAGGCCGGCAGCGCAAGGGCTTTCTGGATGCAACAGGTGTTGCCGCTGCCCGGCAGCAATTGCGCGAACAGGGTGTCTATCCGGTGGAAGTTCATCAGGCCCAAGAGAAAAAAAGCGCATCTCTGTCGGGGATACTGGACATCAGCCTGAGCAAGAAGGTGTCGGCCAAAGAAGTATCGGTCTTTACCCGCCAGCTCTCCACGTTGCTGGGCGCTGGAATTCCGCTCGTTCCGTCCTTTGGAGTCCTGCTGGCGCAGACGAAGAACCCTCCGCTGGAAAAAATTCTCACGCAGATTCGCGGAGATCTTAACGAGGGTAAAAGCCTCACAGCCGGCATGGAATCTTTCCCGCGCATCTTTCCACCTTTTTATACCAATATGGTAAAAGCCGGCGAAGCATCGGGAACCATTAACCTGGTTCTCGAACGCCTGGCGGATTTCAGCGAAAACCAGCAGGCGCTGAGAAGCAGACTCCGTTCTGCTCTCGCCTATCCGCTGATCATGCTCCTGATCGGCAGTATGGTCATCTTTCTTCTAATGACCTTTGTGGTTCCCAAGATTACCGAAATATTTTCTGACATGAAACAAACGCTGCCGCTCATTACGATCATCCTGATTGCAGTCAGCAATTTCTTGAAATCTTTCTGGTGGCTCATCCTGCTTTTAATCTTTTCCGGCATTGCCGTCTTCAAATATCTGACGGCTGGCACTCAAGCAGGCAGACGCTTATGGGATTCGGTGCGCTTGAAGTCGCCGGTTTGGGGACCGGTCAACCGAAAAATAGCTATTGCCCGTTTTTCGAGAACTCTGGCCACGCTGTTGCAAAGCGGTGTGCCGCTTCTGACGGCCATGGATATTGTGCGCAACGTGGTCAATAATATTTTCATAGGCGAGACAATCGAGCAGGCAGCCAAAAACGTGGAGGAGGGCCAAAGCCTGTCCGTCCCCCTTGCTCAAAGCGGAATTTTCCCGCCCATGGTGACGGAGATGATTGCCGTCGGAGAACAGAGCGGATCGCTGGAAAAAATGCTCAACCAGATTGCCGTGACCTATGAAACGGAGGCGCAGTCGGATATTATGGTGATGACGTCTTTGCTGGAACCGATCATGATCCTGGCGATGGGTCTGATCGTCGGTTTTATCGTCGTCTCGATTTTACTGCCGATTTTTGAAATGAACCAACTGATCAGATAATATTTGAACTTTTTACGAAGGTTTCAAATTTAAGAGAGGTTGATTATGGAAACAAATAAACAAAAGAAAAACAACCAGGCCGGATTCACGCTCATCGAGCTGATGGTGGTGATTGTCATCCTGGGCGTATTGGCCGGTTTAATTATTCCCCGTGTCATGGGACGTCCCGATGAGGCGCGCCAGACAAAAGCGAAAATCCAAATAGAGAGTCTGGAATCAGCCCTGAAGCTCTACAGGCTCGACAACGGCAATTACTCGACAACGGAACAAGGGCTGAAGGCGCTTGTTGAGCATCCCACCGCCGGAAACCTGCCGAAAAACTGGCGCAAGGGTGGTTACCTGGAAAAAGGGAAAGTCCCCAAAGATCCATGGGGCAATGATTTCATCTATATCAGTCCCGGCAGCCATGGCGATTTTGATCTGATTTGCCTGGGGAAAGATGGTGAACCCGGAGGAGAAGGTGTCGATCAAGATATCAACAATTGGGAAATCGAATAAACTGCTCATATGCAGGGAGTTCACGCGCCCTCGCGCGCCCTTCAGTAAGTTGGAAATTATTTCTTGCGATTTCCTACCACTAAAAGGGGTACTGAAAAGAGTCCCGTTTAACTGGGTTAGGGTGCCGGCGTATTTCAGGAAGTCGTTGGGCTTCACACTGGTCGAGTTGATTGTGGTCATCGCTTTGATCGGACTTGTTATGGCCCTGGTTGCGCCAGCCACGCGGGACGCCCTCGCCGTGGACAAGCTGAAGAAAGCGTCGCGTCAGCTCATCGGTCTGGATCGCAAACTGAGGGTAGAGGCGGTTCGCGATCGGACGGATTATATCCTGTGTCTGGATTTGGCCGGCGCAACCTATTGGGTGGTCACATCCGACATGACGCCTGAAAAAATCAGCGAGGCAAAAAAAGCGGCCAGAAGATTTCCCTCGGAAGTCTCCATTGTCGATATTACAGCAGAGAAGAATATCAAACAAACTGAAGGCGAGTTCCGAATCAAATTCGGCAAAAACAGTCTATCTCCGCCTTTCATTATGCACCTGGCTGAAGGCGATGATCGTATGACACTGGTGGTCAATCCTTTTTTAGGGGTTACCGCGGTTTATGACCGGTATGTCGATATTGCCATAGATGAAGGTTTTGGCAAAGACCTTACTAAGTAGTGCCCATCCGGAAACCAAGCTCGGAAACAGTTAAGTTTCCAATTCGGAAATAGGCAATTTTGGGCAAGCTCAAGGAAATCAAGGGATTGCGCGGAGACATACGCATAGTATGTCGCACAAGAAATCACGCAGATTGACACAGAGATCGCACAAAAGGGCCATTTCCGGATGGAAACTAAGTAAAGGCGGCGCAATGCGAAATCAACAAGGCGGTTTCACGCTTCTGGAAGTGATGATCGCGATGGCTATTCTGGCGATCTCCCTGGTGGCAGTTTTTCAGATGCAGTTGCAGAGCATTTCTATGGCGACTGAAGCGCGTTTTACGACGACCGCCTCCTTGCTGGCGCAAAGCAAGATGGCCGATGTGGAGTCCGCCGCCTCTTTGACCGGCCGAACTGAAAATGGCGATTTCGGCTCCGACTACCCACAGTATGACTGGAATCTGAAGATTACGGATACCAGGATACTCGGATTAAAAAGAGTTGAGGTGACGGTCTTTAACAAGGCGCTTGAACGGGGCGGTTCCTATTCATTGATTTTCTATAAAACGTGCGGTCGATGACCTATGATTGCGCCGCCTGTCAAAAAAAACGGTTTCACCCTTCTGGAAATCCTGATCGCCGTCTTCATCCTCGGCGTCGTTCTTTCCACGGTCTATGCCGCCTATAGCTCGACATTAACTACGATCAAGGAGATGGGTGATGCGTCACGATCCTACAAAATGGCGCGTATCACGCTCGACAGGATTATGAGGGATTTATCGTCGCTGCAGCCCTATGCCGGCGCCTTTGTGCTGCATGCCGGTGATGACACCATCGGCAGCCGCAGGTTCAGTTCCCTGTCTTTCTGGTCGGCGGCGCACCTGGCCTTCGGCGAAACGGAAATTTCCGGATATCCCGCGTCCATTGCCTATTTCGTTCTCGAAGATCCGGATGGTAAAAGTTTTTCTTTGTGGCGCTCCGACGTGCCGGACGTCAAACCGTGGCCGGGAAAGATGGCGGGCGGTGGGATGATTATCTGTCAGAATATTCAAACGCTCAATCTCAAGTATTATGACGAAAGCGGCAGAGAGAATGATCGCTGGGATACGTCATCGCTTTCGGCGCAGCAAAAAGGCAAAGCGCCGGCGGTGGTTCAAGTCGAATTGAGCCTTGTCAATGCCCGGGAACCGGAAAAACCGTTCAAATTTATGACCAGAATATTTCTGCCGGTGGAAAAATGAAATCGTGCAAAAACAGATTTCGGAATAATAAAGGCGCTGCGCTCATCACGGTGATATTGATCATCAGCATACTGGTGGCCGCTGCGTTGGAGCTTAACCGGGCGTCACGAGCCGACGTTTATTATGCCGCCAATATCGGCGATGGCATCAAACTGACCTATGTGGCCAAATCGGGGTTCTACGGAGCGGCGGCGCTGCTGATCAATTCCAAAGGCGACTATGACACATTGCGCGATTCCTGGGCAAAGGCGGAAATATTATCCGCGCAATCCAAAGGATATTTTCCAACCGGTAATTTTATTGTGAAAGTAGAAGACGAAAAAGGCAAAATTCCGCTTAATAAGCTGGTGGACGGAAACGTCGTCAATCCCGATATCAGGGATTTATTGTTGCGTCTGTTGAGTTTGCCGGAATTTGATCTGAACAAAAATAAGGCGGGCGAAATCGTGGACGCGATCATCGACTGGATCGATGAAAACGGCGACATAACGGGTTCGGGCGCCGAGGGCGCCTTCTACTCGACGCAGGCTTTTCCCCACACGGCCAAAAACGCGCCGCTTGATTGCATTAAAGAATTGCTTATGATAAGAGGGATCTCAAGCGAGATTTACGCAGGCACAAAAGAAAAACCGGGTCTGGCTCAGTATGTGACGATTTACGGGACGGGGGCAATCAACATCAACACGGCCCCTAAAATGGTTTTACGCGCCCTTTCCGATACGATCTCCGCCGAACTGGCTGATAAGATGGATGAATACCGCAAAGCCGATGGAAACGACCTGTCATCTCCCCTGTGGTATAAAAAAATTTCCGGTCTGGAGAATGTGCTGATTAAGCCGGAACTGATTGAAAATGTGAAAAGCAATTACTTCAAAATTGATTCGACCGGAGTGTCGGATAACATGGAACAGACGATCAGCGGTGTGATCCGGCGGTCGCCTTTCCAGATTTTGAGCTGGAGGCAGGATTAATGCCGGAAACCATCCTCGGACTGGATATCGGTCCCGAGACGATCAAAGCGGTTGCAGTTACAAGAAAAGGCCGGACGGATATCCTCGTTTGGGCCGCTGAAGCGGTTCGTCTGGATGCCTGCGGCGATCTGGAGGCGGCATTAAAAGTTATTGCCGCAAAGATGCGCATTTCTTCCGCCCGCTGTGTTATTTCGCTGCCGCCTGCGGATGTGATGTTCCGGCAGGTCGTGCTGCCTTTCCGTGACGATGGCCGGATTAAGAAAACGCTGGCGTTTGAGCTGGAGCCGCTCCTGCCTGTCGATGAAATAGTCTTTGATTATATGAAACTGCCCGGTAAAGGCCTCCTGGCCGCGGCCGTTGCCAAAGAAAAAATCCGTCCGTTGATCGCCCGTGTGGAAGAGACCCTTGGACAAGTCATAGCCGTCGATGTCTCCGGATCGGTGCTGGCTTTGCCGGTTCTGGATAAAAAGGCCGCAAACATCGCAGGGATCCTTCTGGACGTGGGAGAATCAGCCAGCGCAGCGGTTTTTTATGATTCGGACGCGATCATCCAAATGCGCTCATTTGCCTTCGGCGGTAAGACGATAACCGAAAGCCTGGCGCTTGATCTGGTTTGTGACAAAGAAGAAGCGGAATCGATGAAAATTCGCGGAAGTTATGCGGGCACGATCGGGAGGGCTACGGAGACCTGCCGCCGGTTCTGCGAGGCGTTGAAAAATACCGTTGAGTTTCTGCGTCTTTCAGAAACGCTGCGCCATGAACCGGTTCAAATAACGGTCACCGGCGGCGGTTCTTTATTTCCGCCCCTGCAAAAAGAGCTGGAAAGCACGTTCGGACTGCCGCTGAAAGTTTTGGATGTTGCGAGGATGGGAACATCGGAAATCGACGCCAGGCTGCGGGGCGGATACGCGCCGCAAAATTTCAACACCGCGGTTGCCGCAGCCAGGCGCGCCTTTACGTCGCAACGTTCCTTTAATTTCCGCCAGGGCGAGTTTGCCGCCCGAAACGATTTCGGAACTCTCAAGGGGCTGTTCAAGCGGTTCGCGGTTGTGGGGGTCGTTATCGTGTCGCTGATAGTTGCCGATGTGTATCTGGATTACCGTCTGCAGGATTTGCGGGCGGCAGACCTCAAACGGCGGATCAGCCTGCTGTTTAAAAAGAATTCTCCGCAGACCGTGGCGATAGTGGATCCTGCACAGCAGTTGAAAACTCAGCTTGCGGAAAATAAAAAAACGTATGGAATGTACGGTGGACTGTCGGAGGTTACCGTAGTCGAGATGCTAAAAGAGATATCCGGTTTGATCGCGCCATCCTTTGATCTGATGCTCACCAATTTTTATTATGAAAACAAGCTGATTCTGATCAAAGGGGAAGCCGGAAGCATGGATGATATTTCTGCGGTTAAAAATGAACTGACGGCATCCCCGTATTTTAAAAATGTGGCGCTGGGCTCAACCAGCCTGACGAAAGAAGGTTCAAAAGTGGATTTTGATTTGAGGATTGAGCTGAAATGATTGAGGCATTCCAGGACAAACTTGATAAGAAACAGCGTTATATTGTAGCTTTTGGGGCGGCTTTCGTTATGCTGACCCTGATTTTCGAGTTTGCATTCGTTCCGTTTTGGGATGCGCAAGAAAAAATAAAAAAATCTATTGCGAGCAACACGAAAACGCTCGAGGAAATAATTCATCTCGATGCCCAGTTCGCCGTGCAGGAGGCTGAGATCGCCGGAATAAAAAAGGCGATAGCTGCGCGCAGCGCCGATTTTACGCTGTTTGCCTATCTGGAAAAAAATGCGGCGCAGGCTAATGTCAAGGGCTGCATCAAACAGATGAATTCCGTCCGTGGCGCGCAGTCCGCTTCTTTTGAAGAAACGCTTGTTGATATGAAACTGGAAAAAATCACGATGAAGCAACTGACGGACTTTTTATACTACGTGGAATCGCCGGCGGAGATGGTCAGAATCAAAAAGATAACCGTCAGCAAGATGAAAGAAAGCCCGGAATATCTCAGCGCAGGGATTATGATCACCTCTTACATGCCTGTTGCTTCGCCTTCGGGAGGTCAATGAACCGATTGCGCTTCCTGAAGAAAAATATTTTGTGGTTCACGCTTTACGGTATGGGAATCACCGCTGTGTTCTTCTATATCCTTTTCCCGTCTGAACTTGCGAAACAGCGGCTTGAGGAGTGGATGCGTTCGCCTGCTCTTGAGCTTAAATCGGCATCGCTGTCTCCTTCGCTGCCTTTCGGCGTCACGCTGAACAATGTCATATTGTTCTCTCCTCAGACTCCGGACCATCCATTGTTTCGCGGCGACCGGCTCGATATCCAACCCGCTTGGTGGAGCCTTTTTTCGAAGCGCAAATATGTCAATTTCAGCGGACAGGCTTATAACGGATATTTTGACGGCCGGGTCGGCCTCAAGTCTTTTACACAGCCTTTTCCGCCGGTGGAGGGCCGGCTTAATTTTTCGAATATGGATCTGGGGAAAATCGTTTTTGCGGGCGTTTCGTTTTTGAAAGGCGTCACCGGCACGGCCGGAGGATCTTTCTCCTATGTCTTCTCGGAAGCGACGGATCGAAATCCAGCAAGCAGTCTGGCCCTTTATCTGACAAAAGGCTCATATCCTTTGCCCGAACCCTTTCTCGGCGTCAGCCGCATCGATTTTGACCGGGGTGAAATTCACGGGAAGTTTAAAGGCGGAGCGCTCAAATTTGAAAAAATCGAAATTTACGGAACACTGATTAATTGTATCTTGAGCGGAGAGATCAGTCTGGCCGAAGATGTTGCAAACAGCAAACTGGATTTAAAGGGCTTTCTGGAATTTCCCGATAAAAGAAAAATGAAGATGAATGTAACCGTAGGCGGAACGATAGGCAGTCCGTTCTTACGCTATATTTAACCGTCTGGTGGCAGGAGAGAAGATAGAAAGACGATGCTGAAGATTTTGCGGACTTCCATAGCGCATTCGATAAAAAAATGGTGCGACCATCTGTTCAGCACAGCCGCCAATCCGGCGCTTTTGTTCCGGGCGCTGGGACCTTTTCTGATCCTGGTCATAATCACGATCATATCTTATCTGACGGTTGACATTATTTATAAAATCGCCGGATTGACGATTCCCGCCCGTTCGGTTTCAGCTAAAAGCAAGGCTTTTAACGGGCGGGCGGCGCAGACTTCGGGGCCTAAACCGGCTTCAGGCTACGATGTAATTGCACAGCGCAATCTGTTTTTAACCACGCAAAAAGCGATTGCCGACAAATCCACAAAAGGATTTATCTCCACCGGCGAGGAATATACGGCGTTTGATCTGAGAGGGACAATTGCCGTGGATGATGATTTCGGCTTTATCGTGGTCGAAGAAAAAGGGAGGGGAAAACAGAAATTATACCGCATCGGCGAGATGGTCGGCTCGGCGAAACTGGTGCGAATTACACGCAGCGCCGCTATCTTGAATAGCGGCGGGCGAGAACTCGTTATGAGAATCGAGGAGACGAAGGACTCGTCCCACACGACCCGACCTTTGCGTTTCGGATCAAGCCAGACACAGTCCGGCATCACGATGAGCAAACAGGAGGTTACGGAAAATCCAGGCGATCTGAAATCCATCATGAGCCAGGCGGTCGTGCAGCCCTTTTTAAACGCCGGCGTGCAGGAGGGATATATCATTTTCAATATCGTGCCCGGCAGTCTTTACGAGCGGGTGGGACTGCAAAACGGCGATATCATTATCGAGGTCAACGGCAAGAGTTTTGGGAAGGCGGTTGATCTCCTGCAACTGGTGAACCTGATGCAGTCGGGCGGGAACATATCCGTGAACCTGATCCGCAACGGCAAAAGCGAAACGATTAACTATTCTTTTCACTGAAAGCGTATGAGGGTTTTCTGGCCATGTATACAGAGTATTTTGGTTTGACAGAAAATCCATTCAATCTGTCGCCTGAACCCGGCTATCTTTTCTTAAGCGAGCAGCATCGCGACGCGCTCAATTACCTGTTATACGGCATCGTGGAGAAAAAGGGATTTGTTATGATTTCCGGCGATATCGGCACCGGGAAAACAACGATTTGTCGCACCATGCTTGCCGCGCTCCATGAGTCGGTGGAAACGGCATTGATTTTCAACACCGCCGTTTCCGATGTCGAATTGCTCGAAACGATAATCAAGGAATTCGGCATCTCCGTCTTTTGCGAGACACGGACAAAGAAAGTTTACGTGGATATTCTAAACGAATTTCTGCTCGCCAATTTTGCACAGGGCAAAAACGCGGTGCTGATCATTGATGAAGCGCAGAATCTCTCACACGGCGTGCTTGAGCAAATCCGCATGCTCTCCAACCTAGAAACGGAAAGAGAAAAGCTTCTTCAGATCGTTTTGATCGGCCAGCCGGAACTCAAGGCTACCCTGACGCTGCCGGCGCTCAGACAGTTGAACGAAAGAATCACGGTACGCTATGATCTGAAACCTTTGCCGGCGCATGAAATTATCCACTATATCGAACATCGCCTGCGGGTCGCCGGAGGACCGGGTAGAGTCCGGTTCACATCCGGCGCCTATCACCTGATCTACTATTTTACCGAGGGGATTCCGCGAAGGATTAACGCGCTTTGCGACCGCGCTTTGCTGATCGCCTATACGAAAAATATTTTGAAGATCGACCGCAGGATCATTCGAAAGGCGGCGCTGGACATCGGCGGAGATTTTTTTCAGCAAACGCAAAGCTCCGCGAGAAAACTATGGAAGCGCCTGATGGCCTGATAGCCGCCGGAAGTGCTTGACCAGAGGGGAATTATGAGCTACATAAACGACGCGCTGCGCAAGGCGCAGGAAAACAAAGAAACCATCTATACGCCCTACGGAGATATTGTTTCGGCTCCGGGGCAAAAACCGGATGCGCGTTCCAGATGGCTCTCGGCTCCAGTGATTTTAAGTGCGCTGTTGTTTGCAGCCGGAATTCTTGCGATATTATATTGGTTGCAGGGAAAGACGGCAAAACCTTCGACTGAGCAGATTGCAGCGACGGTTGCGCATTTCGATCCGTCTCAGGATAATAAAACCGGTCAGGAAACCGGCGAACCGGTTGCTCCTGCTGAAAAGAAGCAGGCTGCGCCCGGAAAGAAAGAAGATGTCCGACCGACCATACAGGCCGCAGTGACTGTGGAAAATCAAACAAAGCCCGCCGTCTTGGATCAACCTCATACAATGGGCGGCGCGCAAGTCGCCGGCAAACTAACCGGTAATGAAGGCATCGCAAAGAATGAGATCGGCGATCCTCTGGCGCTTTACGAGCAGGCACTGCAGATGCAAAACGAAGGAAGGCTCGCTCAGGCGGAAACTCTTTATATGAAAGTATTGGAAATCGATCCGCGCCATCTGGCGGCCATGAACAATCTGGGTGTGGTTTACATGAATCAGAATAAATACAAACAGGCGATCGGAAGCTTTAATGAAGCGCTTAATGTCCGGCATGATTACGTGAAGGCGCACTACAATCTGGCCTGCGTTTACGCGCAGATAAATGATGTCGACAGGAGTCTCCTTTATCTCAAAAATGCGATTGATTTTAATCCGGATGTTCTACAATGGGTCGATGAAGATCAGGACTTGAAGATTCTGGCCGATTCACCCGAGTTTAAAAAAATGTTGCAGGCACGGAGTAATTAAAATGAAAACACTGAGCCTTTCACTTAAAATATCCGCGTTCTTCTGCGCTCTTCTGTTTATGGCGATTCTGTTTGCGGCAAAGCCCCTGTCGGCCGCCCGGATTGAGGACGAAAATCCACCGGCGATTGCAGCCCCGTCTCTCGTCGTCGGTTCGGAATCGGGCGCGGCGCCGACGGTTACAGAGCCATCCGACAAAAAGAAGTCGATGCCTGCGCATAAAAAAGCCCGCGAAGAATATGTCACCCTTGATTTCGACAATGTCAATATCGAGGTTTTCGTCAAATTCGTCAGCGAACTGACCAGAAAGAATTTTATCATAGACGATAAAGTTAAAGGCAAGGTCACGATCATTTCACCCAAGAAAATTCCGCTTTCCGATGTCTATAGCGTCTTTTTGTCCGTTCTGGAGATAAACGGCTTTGCCACCGTACCTGTCGGCAATATGATCAAGATTGTGCCTTCGGCGGTCGCGCGGGAAAAGAGTGTCGAGACCAGAATCAATAGGGATATCGTCGAGGCGGATGACAGGATTGTCACCCAGATCATCGCCCTGGAGCGCGCCAACCCCGATGAAGTCAAGCGCTTGCTGGATCCTATTGTTTCCAGAACCAGTTCGGTGCTCTCCTATCCGCCCGCGGGCATTCTGATTATCACGGATTATTTGTCGAATGTTGCCCGTTTGCAGGAAATTGTCAAAGCGATCGATGTGGAAGGCGCGGGAGAACAGATTACGTATATTCCCCTGCAGAACGCTTCGGCCTCAGAAGTTGTTAAGTCGCTGACGGCCATTTTTCAACAGCGCCGCCCCAACGTCACGCCGATTCGGACGGTGGCCGATCCTCGAACGAATTCCCTGATCCTTTTCGCAGGCGCTGCCGATACGGAAAATGTTCGCAAATTAATCGATTTCATGGATAAGGATGTTCCCCGCGGTGAATCCAATATTCAGATTTACCGCCTGCAAAACAGCGTGGCCGAAGAGATGGCCAAGGTGCTCAACAAGATCGTCAAGGACTCGGTTTCGACGCCGTCGGGCGGCATTGCGGAAGTTCAGAGAGCCGCCAATCCTGTTATATCCAAAAATGTTCAGATTGTGCCGGATAAATCGACCAATACCCTTGTGATCATGGCCGAGCGCGAGGACTATAAAATACTCGAAAATATCATCAGGCAGCTTGATAGGCCGCGCGCGATGGTTTATATCGAGGCGCTGATCATGGAAGTCAACGCCAACAAGGATTTCAAACTGGGTGTGGAATGGCGCGGCGTGAAGGATACGGGTTCGATAACCGGGCTTGATGGCTCCAAGTCTGCGGCCTTTGTCGGTTCAGGCACCGGTGTGCTTTCGAGTATAACCGCTACAGCTCTTTCTACTGACTCTACCCTTTCCGCTTTTGCCCTTCCCAGCGGTTTTTCCATGGGGATTATCGGCGCTGGTATTACAATTGGCAATGTCGTATTTCCCACAATCGGCGCAATGGTCCAAGCGTATAAGAATGATTCCGATGTTTCGATTCTGTCAACGCCACAGCTTCTGACGCTGGATAATGAGGAGGCGGAAATTAATGTCGGTTCGAACGTTCCTTATCTTACCAAGCAGCAGGATTCCACAACTTCTACGCTGGTTAATTACAACAGCTATGAGTATAAAGATGTCGGTGTAATACTTACTATTACCCCGCATATCAATGAGGAAAACTTTGTTCGTCTGAAAATATCCCAACAGGTCACCAAAGTAAAGTCCGGCGCTGATATCGCGCTGCCGACCACTTTAAAAAGAACAGCCAAAACCACCGTGGTTGTCAAAGACAACGACACCGTCGTCATCGCCGGTCTGGTCGGCGACAGCACGGAGGATAGTACAAATAAGGTGCCTTTGTTCGGCGATATCCCTTTTCTGGGTTGGCTTTTCAAGGCTAATACGGTGACACGGGAAAAAACAAACCTGTATGTTTTTCTAACGCCTCACATCGTCCGTACGCAAAAAGACGCCGGTAAACTCTATGAAGAAAAGAAAAACTCCATGGGCGAAGTGGTCGAAGGCGTAATCAAGTTAAATGAAAGGCGCTTTGATCAAAAGTCTCCGGTCGAGTCCGGTCCGCCGGATAATTCCATTTCCGGCAAACCATAGTTGAAGGCGGTTTTGCTTATGTCTACCATCCTGACAGCCTTAAAAACATCATCCGGCGCGCAAAAAAGCGTCGCCTCGTCTCAGGGAATGCCCCATACGTCGCTTGACCATAAATTGTTGGCCGCCGGAGTCGCGCCGGACGCACTCGCCGAGGCGCACAGCGTAAAGGTCAGGACAGGCGCGGGCTTTTTCGATATCCTCATCCGTAAGAAAGCGATTGAAGAAATACGCCTGCTCAACATCATGTCTGAACATTTCGGTCTTCCCCTGTGGCTTGAATTGCCGATGGAAAGCATCGACATTGATTTCACCCAGGCTGTTTCCATTCAGTATCTGAAAAAAAATAAAATCGTTCCGCTTGTCACCTCTGATTCCGCCGTAATCGCGGTTAACGATCCGGCGAACTTTCAACCTGCCGATGATTTGCGCCATCTCCTGGGGCGTCCGGAACTGACGGTTGTTCTGGCTACGCAGGAGGCAATCACTGCCGCAATCAATCTGGCGTACGATATGAACCGCTCTTCGGCAAAGGATTATTTCAACGAGATCAGCGAGGAATCGGCCGATGAGCTGATTTCCGAAATCAGCGAAACCGCCGATCTGCTCGATGAAACGAGCGACGCGCCGATTATTAAACTGGTCAATTTGCTGACGTCAGGCGCGATCAAGGATCGGGCGAGCGACATTCATGTTGAGTCGTATTCCAGCCATCTAAAAATCCGTTACCGCATTGACGGTATTTTATATGATATTTTGAGTCTGCCGCGGCGTATTCAGTCGCCGCTGGTCTCC
>Ga0209287_10000291_pt1 | contig 33066 bp, 26 predicted proteins | sample PPLLak3cmMay2015_2_FD_187255 | JGI IMG/M metagenome (GOLD analysis project Ga0209287, IMG submission 187255) | Freshwater sediment microbial communities from Prairie Pothole Lake near Jamestown, North Dakota, USA - PPLs Lake P8 Core (1) Depth... | ecosystem: Environmental > Aquatic > Freshwater... | reverse complement strand
ATAGTTTTCTATCAAAAATTCGACAACTGACGAACATTTGAAAAAAAGAAGCAGGAAGTCAGGACTCTTTTGTTTCATATGGTCCTTTAGATACGGCAAAACTACAAAAAAAGAAAAATAACACCCGTTAAACACAAAAAACAAAAAAAAACTTATCCTCGTTATATTATATGTTGGCGAATCAGCTTTTTTCCGTATAATTCCAGTTCTTATAGGTATTATTCCGAACCGTCGATGGAGGAAGGTTCTTTTCTTTTTCCTCAGAGGATAACACATCGATGATGATCCCTTCGATATCTCGTATGAGAATCTCGCTTTCATCCTCGTTGTAATCCGTCGTATAGATGGTCCCATTCCGATAGATGACCCCGTCTTCAGCGTTGAACACTGGTTTATGTTCTAATTGTAACTCTGTATCAGTATCCTTGATGTCCTCAAGTTGTTTGAATTGATAGGCATCCTGTGCCATCCCAATCATGGTTCGCAGTACTTGTATCTTTTTAGGGTCTTTCTCCGCATGGATCGCATCTTGCAGACCAGAAATAATCGCAGGGATCTCCTGCGGCTTGGTTTCACACAGTATCTTTCCCCAGAACCAGTTATACAGCTTACTGCCTCTTGCGTTAATATGCTCAGCAGGTTTGTCTGGGTACAGGATAATCCTTCCATTCAGAGTCCGATGTGTTTTTCTCCACTGGGTTCTTAGGGAATCAAGTTCTTTTTTCCGGTCGCTCTGTTTTTTCATTTCATGTTATTATTATGCGTTTTAGGATATAAACATTATGGAACGATAAATTTTGAAAAAAAAAGAAAGACATGTGATAAAATCTCATATGTCCAACCATAATCAATGCGATATACTTGGCAATCAAATTAAAAATAATTATTGATTCCTTTTTTTAAATTTGATTAAATTCTTTCTACAATAAATAAAAATATTTATAGGTGATAGTGACTGTCAACCGCCGAGGGAACATTACTGTGATTGGTAAAATAATATCAATTCTGTTTATCGCAATAGTGATGGGTACCTGTTTTACAGTCATTGGGACACAACAACAGAACGATACCATCACACAACCTGAAACAAATAAGCCATTATCAACAGAAGAAATCACCGCTGAGAATGAGTGCGGTTGCGAATCGTATGAAACACCGGGAGATGATGGACTCTATCACAGGACAGGATTGTTGCCTGCAATCGAAACACTACCGGAAGGAGAGTCATTCACAGGGCGAACAGCGTCATCATGGGATTGGCGTGATGCGACCTATAACGGTCACACCGGTGATTGGACTACACCGATTAGAAACCAAGCAAACTGCGGAAGTTGCTACGCATTCGCACCACTCGGATCAATCGAATCACTCATGAAAATAAAACAGGAGGACCCTGGGTATTCCATTGATCTGTCAGAACAATTCATTGTTTCGTGCGGGATGGAATGGATGGGGAGCTATATCTTGGGATGCGATGGTGCGTACTCTCCAGGACCCTATAACTTCATCACAACCTACGGGACACTACCAGAATCCTGTTTCCCCTATGTAAGTGGATCTGGCTCTGTTCCTCCGTGTTCAGATAAATGCAGCAACTGGGAAGACCTCATCATCCAGATCGATGCATGGCACACGGTCGCCAATGATATCACTTCGATAAAAAATGCCTTGATTCAACATGGGCCGTTGACTGCAGGAATGATCGTCTATGACGATTTCTTTGACTATGATGGAGGCGTGTACGAACACCCAGGCAGTGATCCTAATCCGATGAACCATGCGGTTGTCATCGTTGGTTATGATGATGCGCAAAACTGCTGGATCTGTAAGAACAGCTGGGGGACATTCTGGGGCGAGGACGGATGGTTTAAAATCCTGTACGGAGATTGTAAAATCGGTCAAGAGATCATCTATTTTGATTATGCGCCTCAGACTGGCTCTCAAGTGAATGTTAAAATGCATCGGATCCAGATGGTCGGTGATATCGAAGGATGGTTCGAAAGCGAGGCGGACTGGTCGTATCGAATTCAAGTCTATAGCGGAAGTCAATGGATAGAACAAGTTAATGATGACTATTCCAGCAATGAAGACGACCATACCGAGGATGTCACCCACCGGTTCCACGTCCAGACACCAACAACGGAAATAACCATTAAAGTCTGGGATCGAGACCTGCTGAGCGGGGATGATCTCGCAGATGTCAGCGGATACACCGGTGGAGGAACCGATGACAGCACGACGGACGTCAGAGGAGCAATCTTCCATTGTCAATATAACCTCATCACTAACCAAGTCGTACAGATTGATACGATCATTTCTGAAGGAGGGTATCTTACTACCTCTGGGACATACCAGCCAGACGGGGGCGATAACAGCGACGAGGAGAATGACGCAAAAGTCTGGTTCCAGCTCTCAGATTCCTATGAGCCTCCAGAACCAAATCTCCAGGTGAGCGGAACGCTACAAGGAACTATAAACAGTGGTACTAATCATTACGCGCTTGGGACATTCATTGTGGAAAACATCGGTAGTGACCCAGAGGGTTTTGGCGACTCGTACCTGGATTGGGCGATCGCAGAGACACCAGACTGGGGGAGCAACTGGGCATTTCAGCCAAATAGCGGCATTAACCTTCCCTCAGGAGATCCGGTCACAGTCTCTGTGTATGTCGACGTACCAGATGAACAAGGGACGTTCACAGGCGCAGTAAAAATATGGAATGCGGAGAATCACGCGGATTACGGATTTATCTCCATCCAACTGGTGACACCTATTGAAAAAACCGTTCTGCAATGGAATCTCTTCTGGAAGGGGTTCGATGGTATTTTGTCAAAGAATATCCTATCCTTTGTGCTTGGCCAATCCCTAAGATAGATTTAAATACAGATTTATATAATTAAGAATATACGGGGATAAACATCATCGTAAACATTAGGGGATATATTATGAAGAGAATAGTACCACTATTATTAATTGGAATCATGGTCCTCAGTGGACTTGGAGCTGCTGCTGTTTCAAAAACCTCAGAAACACCATTGGAAAAAACGGAAACCATCATTTTTTCAGACCCAGAAATAACGACTAAAGAAAGTTATTCGTATGTTAAAATAAGCAATGCAAACTCATGGCTCAATACACCCGGCGCACCGATGCTTCCTTCATCGGTCTCTACCTATATTTTCCCATTCGGAACTACCATAAAAAATGTCGATGTGACTTTCTCCGAACCAGAGGAATTCATCGTAGAAAAAACGTTATCACCAGCACCAACACCAATGACCTATGTCGCAGGGACGAAAGTAAGTTACAACCAGCAGCGAGAAATTGGATCGACCTATCCGGAAACACTTTATGAGTATCATCTTGGTGCAGGTATCTCCGGTGAAGATCATGTTCTATTTGTGACGATTCGATGTTACCCTGTCCAATATAACCTACAGGAAAATACAATCCTTTTCCGAAGCAAAGCATCAATCTCGATTATCTATGAATCCGCCTCTCCAGAAACTTCAATGGTCGATGATTACTCATTAGTCATTATTGCTCCGAAAAGCTTTTCCAATTCACTTCAACCGTTGGTGAACCATAAAATCAGCCAGGGAATCACAACGAAACTTGTGACACGAAACGAAATCTGCGATAGCATCTACTTCCCTGCAGAAGGACGGGATTGTGCTGAGGAAATGAAATATTTTATTAAGAACGCTTATGACCAATGGGGAACGGAGTATGTTCTTCTAGTTGGAGGAAGGTCTGGCGGGATTCTGAATGAAAAATGGTATGTGCCGGTCCGATACACCAACCTTGATGATGGAGCAAACTGGGAGGGAGGATATCTGTCCGATCTTTATTTCGCGGATCTCTATGACGCTTATGGGAATTTTTCAACATGGGACTCCAATGAGAACGGGATCTTTGCTGAATGGAACAGCCAAGGAAAAGACATCCTTGATCTGTACCCTGAGATATACCTCGGGCGACTTGCATGTAAAAACATCAATGAGGTCGACACCCTTGTCAACAAGATAATCACCTATGAGACGACGACAGCAGGGACCGAATGGTTCAATAAAATGGTTGTTGTCGGCGGGGATTCTGCGCCGAATGCCACGGACCCCTGGTATGAAGGCGAGGAAGAAAACGAACTCGCATTACAATACATGGCTGGATTTGAAGGCGTTCGACTCTGGACATCAAACGGGAACTTCACCGGGCCTCAAGATATCATTGATGGGGTTAGTACCGGCTGTGGGTTTTTATTCTTTGACGGGCATGGGAACCCTTCATCCTGGTCCACCCATCCACCACACAATGAAAGCCAGTGGATCACTGGATTGCAGTTGAAGCATATGCCAGAGTTGACAAATGGAGAAAAACTCCCAGTTGTAGTCTGTGGCGGATGTCATAATGGTCAGTTCAACACGAGTCTTATGAATATTCCAAAAGGATTTCTCCAACAGGGGTTTTCATATTTCCAAAGGAAATTTTACTTTATGGAATGGGTCCCAGAATGCTGGGCATGGAAATTAGCCAGTGTGAAGAACGGTGGGAGTATCGCGACCATGGCGTATACCGGGCTTGACTGGTTTGCCACGGAAGACTGGAACAATGATACCATCCCTGATTGTACTCAGTTCTTTTCTGGATACGCGAACACACAGTTTTTCAAAAATTATGGGATGAACAATAAGACCATCCTTGGGCAGGCGCATACCCAAGCACTCATTGATTATCTGAACGCGTATCCACCGATGATTGAGAAACTTGACTGTAAGACCGTCCAGGAGTTTGTCCTCCTTGGAGACCCCAGTCTGCAGATCGGAGGATATTCATAGGAAGGAGGTATAAGAGATGAATAAAAAGAAAATCATTTGTTTCGGAACGCTGGTATTGCTATTGTGTGGATCTGTCTCGATTTCAGGTTCACAGAAGGGCGAGCCATTGCTAAATGTCAAAGATCTTGTACGAATCGATATAACCAAGGGAACGGTAGCACTTCCGCAGGACGTGGAGGTCGTTGCAGAATGCCAGGGTGAATGGGTTGATATCATCATCCCACGGTATCGGTTAGAGGAGCTAACCAATAATCAGATTTCGTATACAACTCGTATTGCAGATATGGATGCGTATCATGCGGCCATGATGGGAACATACCATACGTTTCCTCAGGTTGAAGATATCATCGAAGGAATTGCAGAGAACCACTCAGACATTGTCAACCTTTTTAGCATTGGAACTAGTTACGAAGGACGTTCTCAATGGTGCTTGGAAATCTCTGATAACCCTGGCGAGGATGAAGGGGAACCGGAGGTTTTATTCATGGGACTGCACCACGCTCGCGAATGGCCTACTGTTGAGATCTGTCTGCGTATCGCGAATAATCTAACCGCAGGGTATGGTTCCAATGCGACGATTACCGATTTAGTGAACAGTAGGAGAATCTGGATAGTACCCTGTGTAAACCCGGATGGATACGTCTGGTGTCATGACCTGAGTCATGATTGGCGCAAGAACCGACATTATTTCTCTGAGTATGGTACCTATGGTGTTGATTTGAACCGGAACTATAATGGTTCAAGCAACAGTGACATAAAGGGTGCATGGGGGTCGATTGGCACTGGCTCAGTGACGCATTCCCCAGATGGTGAGACCTATTGCGGTCCAGGACCCACCTCGGAATTAGAGATTCAGGCGGTCTGTGATTTTATCGTTGGTCATGAGATTTGTGCGTTAATTTCCTGGCATACCTACCAAGAAGAGCTCTACTGGCCGTGGGGATATACGTCATCTACTACCCCAGATGCCACGTATATGGGAGCTGTCGGTACCGGGATTGCTCAAAGGATTACCCGTCAAAGTGGATCAGGGACCTATACACCCAAACAAGCGTACGGACTTTATCCTACAACAGGTGATACGATTGACTGGTCATATGGGTTCAGTCATTACGTGCTTGGTAGGCCGACCTTTGCATATACCATCGAAGCATGTTCGGAATTCCATCCTCCTGCCGGGTATCTCGATCAGATCTGTAAAGAGAATAATGACGGAGCGATCTACCTTCTCCAAGAAGCACAGAACATACAAGACACCGTTATTCCTCGTGTGATGCCACCTCTTCTTGATGAATTACCAAATGATTCTGATGGGGCGTATCGGGTCTCTTGGCAGGAACAGAACCCGTCTGCCGATCCTGATTATTTCCAGCTGGATGAGCTTTCAGGACTTGCCGTTGGGACAGATGACGCAGAGTCCGGGTCTGGAGCATGGAACCTTGAGGGTTTTGCACTGTCAACAACCAAATATCATTCAGGAAGTCACAGTTACAAATCACGATATCTTGATTCTGATACCTCTGCGATGACAACTACGTCCCCGATACCGATTACCAACGGGATGACGCTTTCCTTCTGGTGCTGGTATTATACAGAGGACGATTACGATGATGTGTTTGTCGAAGTCAGCAGAGACGGTCGATACTATAACATCTTAGATATCTTCACCGGTTCATCAGGTGGCTGGATTTATAAAGAGTATGATCTGAGTAATTATTCCGGAGAATCCCTCGTTATCAGGTTCAGGTATTCAACAGACCAAGGAACATTACAGGAAGGTTTCTATGTAGATGATATCGTCCCAGTTGCTGATTTCGATACGGTGACGACACTGTCAAGTTCCATCACTAATGATTATTATGATGTTACCGGGAAAGTCAATGGGAGTTATTATTATCGTGTGAAAGGCCATAACAGCGCACGTGGATGGTGTGACTTCAGCACCCTTGAGAAGGTCGTTGTCGTATTAGGGGAAGATATCACCCCGCCAGTGACCACCTGTTCTTTAACAGGGGAGCTGGAAGGGGATGTCTATGTCAGTGATGTGACAGTCACCCTCATCGCAACGGATGATTCAGGTGTTGATTATACGAAATACAATCTCGATAATGGGGGATGGACAACGTATTCGTCGCCAGTTGTTGTATCGAAAAATGGGAATCATACGGTGCGTTTCTACTCCGTTGATATAATCGGGAACACAGAGACTGAAAAAACCTGTTCCTTTACCATCCAGAAAGAAGTACCAACGGTTACCATCGCCATAAAAGGCGGCTTCGGCATCTCAGCAACCATTACCAACACGGGGACAACCAATCTGACGGACCTGGATTGGACGATGAATCTTGATGGAAAACTGATTTTTGTTGGAAAAACAAAATCAGGCACCATCGATACACTGGTGGTTGGTGAAACGGTCACCATCAACGACTTCATCCTTGGTTTTGGAAAGACGGGGATAGCAATGCAGGTTGAAGCTGCTGAGGCAACCGCGACTGGTACAGTCATCCTGTTCTTTGTCGTTGGGGTTCAATAATTTCCCCTCTTTTTCTTTCTTTTTTTTAATCGTATTTGTTCCCAAAGTTTTATATATTATTGTAAGGTTTTAATACCTTATATATTTGGGGATATTCTATGAAGAAAAGCCTAGTAGGAATTATCGTAGCTGTTGTAATCATAAGCGGATATGGAGCTCTTGCCACGTCATTGATAAATCAGGATAGTGCCGAAAAAACAGATACTATTGTGTTTTCGTCTGTCCAACTTTCTGAGGACCAGGACTCTATCACTGTCGATTTGTCTGAGGCGACCTCTTATCTCTCAACCCAGGGGAGTTATGTTGTACCGGTCGTGACCCGGGTGTATACGTTCCCATTTATGACAAAGATAAAAGATGTTGTGGTGAGTTTTTCTGAGACGTTAGAAATACCCGTCTCAAAACCACTGAAGGTCGCTCCCAAAGCAATCGCAGATAATGCAGAGGAACCCATGGACGAGTCGCTTCAACCTGCTTCATTGAACATCTACCCGGAGCAAAGCTATCGTTATCATTTGGCAGCTGGAAGACAGAATGAGAATATTGTTATGTTTTTAGCGGTTCATCTCTATCCGGTTCAGTATCTTCCTTCAGAAAGCATCCTGCGTTGTTCTGAGAACGCTGAAATCACGATCACCTATGAACTTCCAGAGACTCGTTCAACGGTATACCTTGATGAGTTCGAGCTTGTGATCATCGCCCCCGGAAAATTTGCTGATGCGTTACAACCATTAGTCACCCATAAGATTGACATGGGGATGACTACGAAACTTGTTACGCGTGATGATATCTGTAACAGCATTTATTTCCCTGCAGAAGGACGGGATTGTGCGGAGGAAATGAAATATTTTATTAAGAATGCAGTTGACCAATGGGCGACGAAATATGTTCTGTTGGTTGGGGGACGGAACGGTGGTGTACAACAAGAAAAATGGTGGGTACCGGTTCGATATTCTTTACTCGATGACGGCGGGGAAGGTTCGTATCTTACTGATCTATATTTCGCTGATATTTATGACAGCGCAGGGAATTTCTCCAGCTGGGATTCGAACAATAATGGGGTTTTTGGGGAGTGGACGAACACACAAAGGGATATCCTGGATATGTATCCTGATGTGTATGTGGGTCGTCTGGCTTGTACAAATATTCTTCAGGTGAAAACCATGGTGAAGAAAATCATTACTTATGAGACAACAGCCTATGGATCAGATTGGTTCAAGAAGTTTGTCGGTATCGCTGGGGACACCTACCCGGCATCTGGTGATCCTTATTATGAGGGGGAACTTGCGACCAATGCATCGTTCATGCAGCTGGAAAGCCTTGGATTTGAAGCTTCCATGGTCTGGACATCCAATGGTCGTTTTACCGGTCCTGAATCAGTGATAGAGGAGTTTAGTACTGGTTCGGGGTTTGTTCATTTCTCAGGTCATGGAAACCCTGCGTCATGGTCGACTCATCCACCAAGAAATGACAGCTGGGTGAATGGATTAAAAGTCACGGACATGTCGAAACTTAAAAACGGAGAAGAACAGCCAGTTGTGATCGTCGGCGGATGTCACAACGCACAATTCAATACAAGTTTGATGAATATCATCAAAGGTGTTTTAGAGAATGGCTTGGATTATTTCGAATATAAGGAATTCATCGGAGAGTTTTGGTACGACGAGTGGATTCCCCGATGCTGGGCATGGTCTATGGCTAGTCAAACCAGAGGTGGCGCGATCGCGGTGATAGCGAACTCTGGGCTTGGGTACGGAGAACCCGGAGCTGATACTTTGACTCAACGAGGACGGCACCTGGAATGGTTATTCTTCAAAGCCTATCACGATGGCGAGGTCAACCTTGGGGCGACGCATGGGACGGATGTGATCTATTATATGAATGAGCATCCACCTATGGCGGATCAAACCGACTGTAAGATCGCCCAGGAATGGGTGCTGTTTGGTGACCCCAGTCTGCTTATTGGAGGATATCCATCCTAATCTCTTTTTTTCTTTTTGTGTTAGAGTTATTTATAAAGAAACGTTTATATAATAAAAGGAGAATCATTTCACATAGGATGAGACGTATGAAGAAGACCCGGTTGGTATTCCTTGCTATTGCTTTGTTGTTGAATTCATCCATCATTTCTGTATCGGCCCAGGGTCAAACATCCAATGGGAAGGCCGTAACATCTGATGAATCAACCATCATTGAGATGATCAACCAAATTGACGAATCACTCCTCTGGGAGTATCATTCTGGGTTGCTGAAGTTTTCGCCTCGATATACCGGGTCGATTACCTGTAACCTTGCTGCAGAATATATCTACAGTGAATTTCAACAGATGGGTCTTGAGACTGAGTTTCATGAATGGAGGTATGGTGGCTATCATAGTAAAAATGTCGTGGCGACCTTGCAAGGGACAGATGCGGGAAGTACGGTAGAATACATCCTCTGCGGTCATTATGATACGGTTATTAATTCCCCTGGTGCAGATGATGACGGTTCTGGGACAGCAGCAGTTCTTGCGATTGCTTCTGTTCTTAGTAATTATCAGTTTAACCATACGATCCGTTTCATCACGTTCTCTGGCGAAGAAGTAGGAACCTACGGGAGTTTTACCTACGCACGTGCTGCATCCTATCGGGGAGATAACATCGTTGCGGTCCTCAACATGGACATGATTGGTTATGCAAACACGGCAGAGGGCGGCCGAGTCCTGCGGTTTTTCCCGCCAGAGCGCTCTACCTGGATTGCGGATGATGCAACCGTGATCGGTGAGAAATACAATGATATTATTGATATGAAGGTCGTAACACTCCCAGCATATCGTGGGGCTGATAATCAGGCGTTTGTTGATTATGGGTATGATGGAGTCTGGATCGCTCATCAAGACGGATACCAATGGGGTCATTCGCCGGAAGATACTGCAGATCATCTGAACTGGTCCTATTATGTGAAGGCGACAAAACTGATGCTTGCGATTACAGTTGAATTTGCACAAAAACCAATTGACGTCCAAGTGGTCCTGCATCGACCCTATGAGGGGTACACGTATTTTTTTAAATGGCCGGTTTTTGAAAGTTCATTTGGCAAAAAATATTTTAATGGACTTCGAGGATCTACGTTTATTTTTGGGGGAAGGACCTTGGCAAGTGCTGAGGTGTTTTCAAATGATCCGATTCAGTATGCAGTCTTCTGTATTGATGGGTATTTCATGTTTTGGGACTCTGAGCCACCATATGAATGGACGATCCAAGGGTGGTTTTCTCCCATCATTGGAAAGCATATCCTTGATGTCTATGCGTTTACGACAACAGGGAAGGTTGCTTCTGATCAGATGGACATTACCATTTTTGAACTTGCGACATCGTATAAATAAGAAGCGAAGAGGAATAGTTTTATAGGGTAAGAACATATAAAAATTGTATGAGACGTCGAGTGGTTTTCCTCACCATTGGAATGGTGATTCTGTTTCTTCCTTTTGGGGCGTACGGTGCGATGGGTGCGAAAATCGTACTAGTGACTGGATTTGAACCGTTTGGGATGTATCCGACGAATCCGTCGCAGGTGATTGCTGAAACGCTGAATGGATCGAGCATTTATGATGCGGAAATCATTGGGCTTGTGCTGCCGGTTGATTTTACGACATCTGTTGAAAGAGCGGTAGAAGCTATAGGTCTGTATCATCCTGATGTCGTGATCAGTCTTGGTCTGAATGCGAATGCTAACGTCATGGAGGTAGAAAAAATCGGGGTCAATCTCAAACGGTATCCCCTTGGTGACGGGCGATGGTCGTTTCCCAGATTGATTGAGAAGAATAGTCCATTCCTTCGGTTCACTCCTCTGAAGACGAATGACATAGCTCGAAAGATACAGGATGCAGATATTCCCGCGAAGCAGAGTTTTTTTGCCGGGTCGTATATCTGCAATGCGTTGTTCTATGGTTTATTAGGATATGTAAAAGATCAGAACCTCAACGCTTCTATTGGTTTTATTCATGTGCCTTTGTTGGATTCGCAGGATCCTCAGGGGATGTCATTAGAGGTAATGGTTGAGGCAGTGACGATAGCAATACAGGCAAGTCTAGGGAGAGCCGCTTGCTAAATACACTTGTTATTTACTTTATGAATAATCTTTAAATAGAAAACATGTACTGACAACATCGATGAGAGAGATTACAAAAGCCCAGGTCACCATTGGTTTGTTAGCCTTTTTTGCCACGATATGGGATGTTCTCATCAATGGGTCGTACCCGAATATGTTCTACACCATCGGCATTGCTGTTCTGCAACTAGTGTTACTGCTTATCTTAGCTTATGTCATCATCGCGTTGCTTGAATGGGTGAAGGTTTTTGATTTGAAAACCAATTCGATTCTGACGTTACTGGTGTTGGTGACGTTAAGACTGTTGACTATCCTAAATATTTCCTAAAAAAACTGGTGATTTTGTTTACTTTTCTTTTTGTTTTCGTTCGGTGATGTCTTTAATGATATGGACAAACCCGGTGATTTCCCCGCTGTCTGTGAAAATCGGTGATGCCGTAATCTCTAAGTATCTGCCAAGATGTGGTTCGTAGAATTCAACGGTTGTCGTTTTTTTTGTTTTTTGTACATGTTGACAGGGACAGAAGGCATGAGAATTGTTCATGTTATGCAGGAGTTTATGGCATGTTTTTCCGACACATTCTTCTGGCGTGATGTGAAGGAATTCGGCAAATGAACGGTTTGCTCGCAGGATAATAAAGTCATTGTTCTGGATGAAGACCATGTCTGAGATGGAGTTGAAGGTCGTCTCCCATTCTTGGATGGTGCGTCTCATTTTTTCTTCGGTTTGTTTTCGTTCGGTGATGTCTTCTATGACGAGGGTGACGCCTGGTTCTCCGTCATCGAAGGTTGTTGGGATATGTCTGATTCGAAGATAGTATGTTTGGTTCTTTTGCAGATATTGTTTTTCTGTTGTCAGTTCTGTGCCTTCGAGTGCTTTTTTCGCGTTTTGTGCTAGGTCGGGGATTTCAAAGAAGGACGTTGAAAATGTTTGTATTGGTCTTCCGATGATGTCTGATCGTTGGGCTTCTATGAATTTTAGGAGGTTTTCGCTGACTTGTAAGAATTTTAGTTCTCTGTTGAGAAGTGCGATATAGTCATGGGTGAAATTAAGCAGGGCGGTGAGTGGTATTCTGGATGAGGGAAAAAACACTTTAGCAGGTCCAAAGGTGACCATCTCGACGTGACCGGTGATGAGAAGGATGTCAAGGTATTTGGCAACAGAGTTTCTGTTGATGTGGATTTCTCTGGCGATGTCGCTGACAGTCATTCCTTTTGGGTTATTTTTTAGAATGGTCTTTATTTGGGTTAATTCCTCTTGATAACTCTCCACGGCTGATTATCTATTCCTGTGTATTTATGCATTTCGTTATTGCTAATCACTATTGCCATGCAAAGAGAGAAAAGTATTTATACTATATAGATGATGTATTTATTGCCATGCAGAAGTGCCTGGCAAAGTGGTGAAGGGATAAAAAAAAATGAAATCTCCTCTAACGACACTCAACTGCACCCAATCCATCAACATATCCGCCTGGGGGAGTAAAACACCTTCAAACAAAATCACAGCGTTCCTCCTCATCTCTTCCCACATCCCATCCTTCATACTCCCGATAAGAAAAAAATCCTTCCTAGAGTTATGAGGTACCTCGGCCTTCAAAGCATCCCATCTTTCCTTTTCAAGAGGTACCTCATTTCATCTTATCATATTTCGAGTATTTTACCACTTTTGACAGTTGTACAAGGTAATTTTATATAGTAAAATAAGGAAGATATAAACATATGAATGAGGAACGGTATTATCAAAAAAATCTCATGATTGTGGACGACGACCCTGATATCATCCTGAGTCTCCAGGAGCTTTTTGAAAGAGAAGGATTTCAGGTCACCACAGCAGACAACGGAAGAAACTGCCTAGCAGAACTGGAAAAAGGCTTTCAGGGGATCATCATCCTTGACCTGATGATGCCGGTCATGGATGGGGTCGAAACCATAAAGAAAATGACCATCGATGGGTTCACTGACGAAAACACCATCATCGTGCTGACCGCGAAACGAATCCAAGGCGAGGAATTCAACGATATCTACCCCTATATCGCGGATTACATCACCAAACCATTTGATATCGGCACCCTGCTACATACCGTAAAGAGAATTGCACAAAAACCACCGATGAAAAGAAGATATTAATAATACCTTTGTTTTATTTCTATTAGAAAAAATATATAATATTGATACGCCTTATAAGATAAACAGAAAACATGAAGAAACCATCGGTTTATCTCATACACACCATACTTGTTTTACTCACTGTTTTCCTGCTCTGCACCACAGGATCATCTATTTGTTTTTCACAACAAAACACGACAAAAACATCACGGCTCGCAGACCAAAACGCACAGACCGCAAGTAGTGAAAAAATCTCAGATATCCTTTCCATGATTGATGAAAACCTCATAATGGGGTACCTTCAAAAGATCGTTGGCTTTGGACCACGAAAGACAGGAACCTACGGATGCGAAAAAGCAGCGGAATATATCCATGAACAATTCACGGACAGCGGACTGCTTACACGATACCAAAACTGGACCGCATGGAAAAAAAAGATAATTCCTCAGCTCTTTATCAGCAAGAACATAGAAGGAACGTTGCAGGGAACTGACCCCACCGATACGTCCATCATTATTTTTAATGCACATTATGATTCAGTCGCACGATCACCAGGAGCGAATGACGATGGCTCAGGGACCGCTGCCGTAATCGCAGCAGCCTACGTACTGAGTCATTTTGATTTTAAACGTACTGTTAGATTTATCACCTTTTCAGGAGAAGAAAACGGATTGCTCGGCAGCCAAGCCTATACAAAAGAAGCATACGAACGAAATGATAATATTCTTGTTGAAATCAACGCAGACATGATCGGACACGACGAAGGGAGCCGAAAGATGACCGTCACTGCGACCGAAGACGCAACATGGGTCGGTGACATCTTCCAAGATATTAATGCAAATTATTCAATCGGACTGACCGTCAACCGCGGGACAATTAACAGAGTCAATCATCGATTAGGTGGGAGTGATTATTCTTCGTTTCTTCCGTATAGCTGGGAAACGGTCTGCTGTTGGGAAGGAGACCATGACCCTAACTTCCATTCGCCACAGGACGACCTTAGCAACGTCAACCTCAGCTACCTTGTGAACATGACTCGCATCATCGCAGCAACACTTGCCTATATCGCTGATATGGACCAGACGCCACCGCAAGTACGCATCACCTCACCTCGCGTCGGATTTTTCTACAAAGATGGGATGCAAAGACGCCCCCTTGACGAGTTCAAAACAACGGTCATGAACAATATCTGGATTTGGGCGGAACTCGATAATGAGACAACCCTTATTCAACGCGCTGAGTTTTACTACGACGGAACACTGGTTTACACCGATACAGAAGCACCATTCAAATGGGAGTGTAACAAATTCTCTTTACGCAAACATCAGATAACTGTGGTGGTGTACGATCAACTCGGCAGAAACTCCTCAGATTGGAGAGAGATCCGTTTCATCAATATCTTTAAAAAGATCAGTTAATCAATCATACGATCTTTTTCCTATCGGTTCATCCTATTCTTTTTTAACACTGAAATAGATAATGGCATGTAAAATATGCAAAGAGGACTAGCATCATTTGACATTTACGTCATCGTTTCAGAGCTCCAAGATCTAAGAGGATGCTTCGTAGAAAAAATCTATCAACTCTCCCGCAACGAGATCCTACTCAGAGTCCAGCAGAGAACAGGAAATCAAAAAGAATCACTCTTCATACGAAACGGAGAACTCATCTGCCGTTCTCAGAAATCATTCGAGGTCCCTGAAAAACCATCGTTGTTCGCCATGACACTACGAAAATACCTGCTGAACGGAAAAATCAGTGGCATCACCCAACATGAGTTCGATCGCATCATACAGATAAAGATAGGAAGAAAAGAAGGGGACTACACCCTGGTCATTGAACTCTTCTCCAAGGGCAATATTATGCTTCTGAACCCGGAAGGAAGAATCATCCGCCCGCTCATCAAACAGGAATGGGCATCCCGCATGATTAAAAGCGGTGAGATATACAAACCACCACCATCTCAGACGAACCCGTTTCATATCTCTGAAACGACATTCCAGGAAATCCTCTCAAAAAGCTCAAAAGACCTTGTCCGGACCCTTGCGACATCCATGAACCTCAGCGGGATGTACGCAGAAGAACTCTGCATCCGTGCTGGTGTCGATAAGGCCCTCAAAACAAAAGAGATCGATTCCTCAACTACGAAAAAATTATATGACGAACTACAAAGACTTTTATCTATGTTCAAAGAGAAAAACATACACCCCGTGTTCGTCAAAAAAGACAAAGCCCTCATCGACATCCTGCCTTTTCCTTTTCAAAACTATACCAACATCGACTATGAATCAACAGAAAGTTACTCCAGAGGTCTTGAACTGTTCATCCCAATGGAAAAAACACCGAAACCTCAGGAGACCCGCCATAATAAGATGAGAGAAAAACTCCGCCGACAACTTGCACAACAACAAGAACTCATCGAGGAATTCAAAAAAAACATAGAACAGAAGAAACGAGAAGCTAACCTTCTGTACCTGAATTTTCAAGCATGTGAAAAACTCCTGCAGGAAATCAAAGTTCTGCTCAGACAGAAAGAGAAAAACGAAGCAATCAACAACATTCGTCAGAATCCCTTGGTAAAACTGTTCGACCCAACAGCTGACGAACTTGTTGTCGTCCTCAACGCAGAAGAAGGACTCAACAATGAAGTCAGTCTGGATCTCCGGAAAAGTGTCTCTGAAAACGCTGACCAGAAGTACGAGGAAAGCAAAAAAATCCAGGAAAAACTGAAAGGAGCGCTCGAGGCAGTCCAACAGACCACCCATGAGCTGGCCACGATAAAAGACGTCGACGTCGTCGAAAAGAAAAGAAAAGTAACCCATGAGAAACAATGGTGGTTCGAACGATTCCGCTGGTTCATCTCAACAGAAGGAAACATGGTGGTGGCGGGACGAGACGCCTCAAGCAACGATATCGTCGTAAAAAAATACCTCTCAGATGGGGATCGGTACGCCCATGCCGATATCCATGGTGCACCCAGTTGCGTCATCAAAAGCAAAGGTATGAATGATGAAAAAATCCCTATCTCTGAAAAAACACTGGAAGAAGCATGTTTGTTTGCTGCATCCTATTCACGAGCTTGGAACCAGTTCGGTGAAGCCTCTGCATACTGGGTGCTCCCAGAACAGGTCAGCAAGACCCCGGAGAGCGGGGAGTTCGTCCCAAAAGGTGGATTTATCATCAGGGGAAAACGTAATTACTGCCGATGTAAACTCGAGGTGGCTGTTGGCCTAATACCTCTAGGAGATGATGAAAAACTCATGGGTGGTCCCATCACCGCTGTGGCTGCACGAGCAGTGAAAGGATACGCTATCCTCAGCCCCGGCTCAACAAAGAAAAGCACAATTGCGCAGACACTTGCAAAAACATTCCATGTCTCGACAGAAATAATTGAAAAAGTGCTTCCACCAGGGGATTGTGCTATTGTAAAAACCATCGGATTTGAAATACATTAGGTGAAAGGCTGTGAAGGTAATCTTTAAAGATCCAAGAAGTGGTGAAATAAAACTAATCCCTGAGAACCTTGATGACATCTGGCATCTCTATAACATCATCGAGGAGGGGGATTTGGTCCGAGCAGTTACCTTCCGAACAGCAGAGGGTGAAAAAGCAGATAAGCTTCGAGCAAAAAAAGTTGAGAAGAAAAAAATGAAGCTGGGGATCCGTGTAGAAAAAGTAAATTTCCATGAATTCTCAAACCGACTTCGCATCCAAGGCATCATAGAGGAAGGTCAGCAGGATCTCGGGTCGTACCATACCTTCAATGTCGATGCAGAGGAAATGCAACCGCTCTCCATTCTGAAAAACCAATGGAAAGAACATCAGCTCCAACGAATCGATGAAGCGGTCCTGCAACGCACGCAACCGATGCTGGTACTTGTATGCCTAGATGATGATTCTGCGACCGTGGCTTTGCTGTATCAGAGCGGCGTGCAACTTGTTGCTGAGATCGATGCGCATCGGTCCGGCAAGATGTATGAAAGCAAAGAAACAACCCCGGAGTACTACGGTGAAATTTTTTCTGTGATAAAAACAGTAAAAAAACCTGATTCGCCTCTCGTCGTCATCGGACCAGGTTTTACTCGAGACCATCTGCTGAAAGCAGGAAAGGAAAGAGAACCACAGCTTTTCAAGGATTGCATCACCCATGCGACCGCGAACGCAGGCATGAATGGCGTCCATGAGGCGCTCAAGGTAGGTATCGTTGAGCAAATCACTAAGGAGAACCGTGTGTCCAAAGAAACACAGGCTGTTGAAAACATACTTGAGCGGATCAAAAAAGATGGACTGGTCACCTATGGAATGAAAGAAGTCGAAGACGCACTAATGCGAGGAGCCGCAGATCACCTTCTTATCTCAGATGTGTTGGTTCGAACGAAAAACGGGGAATATTTTCTTAATCTTGCGAGAAAAACACACTGTGAGTTCATGATCATTAACACGATGCATGAAGCAGGGAAAAAATTTGACGGAATCGGTGGTGTGGCAGCGCTTCTTCGGTTTAAATATTAAAAACGCTGTTAAATGTATCTACCGCATCCCGTGTTAATAATCATGGAGATATACGGTGGTTGGGTGATTTCTTCATCAGCCCAGTAATCCTCTGGCGGTATGTCAGAGTCGCCACCGGTGTTCTTCGTAGAATCCAGACTTAGGGCACCATCGAAATACTGATAGGTGATTTTCAACTCGAAGTCATTTCCCTTGTCACGCATTTTTTTCAAGATACGCAGTTCTCCAACATGGACGCTGACATTGATATTAATATCCTTCCCGGTCCAAGAGTCATCGTAATAGGGGGTTGTTTCGAGTTTTGCCAGTGCGTCTTGCTCATTTTCCGCTTTTATCGGTATTTGGGGGGGAGCAAATTCTTTCAAAATCGTATGAGTGATGGTCCCATATCCTGTTTTTGGTGCACTGGTGCTTGAGTCTGTAAAGGAATAAATACCATCAGGCATGGTGACTTCTAAGGTCAGGCTGTCCAATCCCATCCGTTTCAGAAATGTCATACGATCATCGGTCCAACTCAGGTTGAATGTGACACTATTAACATTTCCTTCAGGGATTGTAACGCTATCCTGGAATGGTGCTTTTTTGTTAGCAAAATCAGAAAGCGTGGTAAGAGAACCGTTCAGCAACGTCCAGGTAACATTATAGTTTTTTTCAGAGGTTATCATTGAAGAATAATCTGTCGGTGCTTTTGGTGATTGGTACATCGCAACACCGACACCGGCGATAACAAGAATCACAACGGCTACGATGAGAATAATTTTGTCATTCTTTTTTAAGGATATCATAAAGTCACCTGTACATATGTTCTTTTATCGCTATGATAATCTATAAAGATAAGTATGCTTCCTCCTTTATTAAATTTTTCCTCAATATATATATTTAATCCGGTTTTAATAAACCAGGAGGAAAAACTTACGAATTATCCCTGCGGATTGGGATGGAGGCTCCACATCGAGAACATGTTCCTTTCACCAATCCTTTGATGTCTGAGGAGTAACCATTTCGTTCAATCAGAAGGTTTTTACAGGAGGGACAGTAGGTGTTGTCATAGTCCCCATGACCAATATTCCCTAGATAGACGAACTGGAGACCAGCGTCTTTAGCAGCAGTATGGCAAGCAAGAAGAGTGTGAATGGGGGTGGCAAGAGTATCAGTCATTTTATAATCAGGGTGGAACCGGGAGAAGTGCACCGGGGTTTCTACCCCAAGTTTCTCCGCAACCCATTGGCAGAAGGCTTTGATGTCGGTCATGGCGTCATTCAGACCAGGGATCACAAGGTAGGTAAGCTCAAGATGAATCCCGAGTGTTTTCGCATGCTCACAGGTTTGGAGGACTGGTGCTAATTTGGCTTTGCAGACCTTCTGATAAAACTGCTCTTGGAACGCTTTGACATCGATATTCATCGCATCCAAATAGGGTGCTATATCTTTGAGTGGTTCTTCTTCGATATACCCGTTGGTCACATAGACGGTATACAAGCCAGCAGCTTTGATAAGTTTGGCAGCCTCTACCGTATACTCATGCCAGATCGTTGGTTCGTTATAGGTCCAGGCGACACCCGTGCAACCCTCTTTCTTTGCAATCGTACAGAGTTGCTCCGCAGGTATATTCCTAAGTGACTGTTCTTCTGGTCTGGCCATTGAGATATGATAGTTCTGACAATGGTCACATCGGAAAGTACACCCCACTGAACCTAACGAGAGAACACGAGAGCCAGGATGGAAATGATACAAGGGTTTTTTCTCAATAGGATCGACCGCAATCGAAGAACAAGCTTGATAAATAAGGCTGAACAATGTCCCGTTCTCATTTTTTCTCACACCGCAAATCCCATGTTTCTCAGGGGCGATGATGCAATGATGCGGACAGAGAAAACATTGCACGGTCTGATTATTCATTGGTTTCCAAAACAATGCCTCTTTTTTCATCGCAGGATTTTCAATGAGCGAGGCTTTATTAATGTTCTTATAAGATGAGCTCGCCTCGGCTTCGAAGCAAACCTCGATGCGGGTATTCATCGTTGATTTGCGGCTGCATGGATCTGAAATCCTGATATTTCTCATCGGTGCGAAGTGTCGCCCGAGCGTAATAGAATGCTTCCTCAACGGAGATTTTGCCGTCTTGGAACATCTTCATTTTTCGCTGGACCCCTCGATCGAATAATCCAGGTCGGTAGCCGTCTGCGTAACCTGTGGAGAGCCCCTCAAACCATAACAATGTGAAGATTGGGCCTTGAACGGTGCTTGCGTATCCGGAGCGAAATTTGCTGGTCCCTGAGATAACGACTCGGCCATTCTCAGGGATCCCTGATCGGAGGAACAATGACGTGCGCAGACTCAGAATCGTCCGGTCGGCAAATCCTCCTGAGTAGCATGCATCAATGATGATGGTGACCTTCTTGGATTCCAGGGGTGCTAGAATACCTCCGAGTTCTTTGTCAGTGATGGTGTCATCCCAAAGGAAAATCTCGCTTCTCTGCAGGATCTTTCCTCCAGTGAATGATTTGTTGCTATTACCAGCCCCATGGTTGAAAATCCAGATGAATACTTCGCTGTCAGGATATGCATTAGACTCGTTGATGAGATAGTCGAAGGAGGAAAGCACGTTTGCTTTAGTCGCACCCCCATAACTTATGTCGTATTTATGAGGCCGTTCTTGTAGTGTTTTTTGTTTGGTGCCATATCCGTTGTCGCTGCGGATCCAACCGTCATCAAACAGGATCATGATATTGGATGTCGGGTACTGACTGTTTTCAATGAAGTACGCAACCATCTGCTCTGCGAGATACAGGCCGCCGTTGCCTAGTTTGGTCTCGTTCTGTTTTGGGAAGTTTGCTGCTGCGACGAAGATCGCCCATTTATGAGCATCGGAGTCGACAGCGGTAGGGTTGTTCACCATTACGGTGATGGAGACAATCTCTGAATATTCTTTGCCGTTGTAGGATCGCGCACTGATGTTGTATCGACCATTTGCTATTGCATAGGTGGTCCAGTCGTAGCTCCAGGGTGTTGTGCCTGTCGTCGTCACCCAGTTGTTCCCATCAATTTTTATTTGGACGCTTTCGACGTCTTTTTCTGTATCTGGGTTTTCTGCTGTTCCGCTGATCATCACGAGTTTTGAGACGGTGGCCCCATCAGCAGGATACGTGATGGTAATAGTTGGTTTGTTGTTATTGAAGTTAAAATTTGTGCTGAATATCCCTAGGTAGTTAGCGATGAGCAATGTGAAGATGATGATGACTGTAAGAGCGATTAGCCATTTGTATCTCATTGTTCTCAGTATACTATGTGTCCTTTTACTCCTTTAAAACCTTTGTTGAACAGCCCTTACCTATTTATACTGTTAATAAATGTGTTTTTTGAAATGTTCGTATCCTTTGTTTGGCAAAAGTTTCTTCGTTCCGTTTTCAACCAAGAGAACCTTCTTTTTCGGTGTGACGGTCCCAATTGATGTTAACATGATTCCGTGTTTTTGCAGCGTCTGTTTAGTTTTGTCAAACTTCTTCTGCGGTATTGTGACGAGTAGTTCGTAATCCCCGCCGAAATGCAAGGCGATCGAGTATGGGTCAACACCATAATGTTGATAGAATCGTTGACTCAGTTCTGATACAAGCGGGAGAGCGTCTTTATTTATTTCAAATCCGACATCATTGACTTCCTGCAATTGATATAATGATGCAGAGAGCCCATCAGATAAATCCATGGATGATGTCACAGCGTGTTGCTGCGCAAGGAGTCGGCCTTCTTTTAATCTTGGTTGAGGTTCTAACAATGCCTTGGAGAGTTTTGTTTCTTTTTTGTTCTGTTTGAGTGCATAGTATCCAACACCGGCTTTTCCTAGTCTGCCTGTCACTGCGACGACATCACTAGGATGGGCACCATTCCGTGGCATAAACTCGTCTTTTTTCACCATGCCAAATGCAGTCCCGCATAAGGTTATCTCTGTTGTTTCTTTGGTGTCTCCTCCGACGATCGTCGTCCCAAAATAGACTGCGCAAGCATTAGCTCCTTTGGTTAATTCTTTGAGAAACGTCTCTGACGTTTTTTTCGGAAGACCAAACGAACAGGTTACACCAAGCGGTGTTCCTCCTTTTGCTGCGATATCAGAAAGGTTGATAGCAACAAGTAACCATCCCATCTGATAGGCGGTCATCCCTCGGGGGATGTGGGTCCGTTGAGACATCATATCGGTGGTCACCAACAGATACTTGTTTCCCATGTCGATCGCAGCGCAATCATCCCCGATTCCAAGGTTTTGTTTTCCTTTGGTGAGAATCGTTTCGATCCGTCGGATTGCTGCTCGCTCCCCGATATCTTGTAATCTTTTCACAACTATGACAACTCCATACGAATAAAAAAGTTTATCACAACCAGCTTGTTTCGCTATACAGGGTAAGTAGAGGCGATCCTTCTTGAAGAAAATGACGTATAAGAACAGCGGCGTTGACATCGAAGTAAAAGAAGAGGCCATCAAACAGCTTTTGTCAAGTATCTTAACCAAACGAAAAGGCACTTTTGGAAAACCTATGGGGGGACATTATGCGGGGCTCATCGAGTTTGGAGACTACGCATTGGTTCTCTGCACCGATGGTGTCGGAACAAAGGTCAGGATAGCGGAAACAATAAAGAAATATGACACGGTCGGCATCGACTGCATCGCGATGAATGTCAATGACGCTTTATGTGTTGGTGCGGAGCCGCTCGCCTTTGTCGATTATCTTGCCATGGAGAACCCAGACCCGAAGATCACCAGGGAGATCGGCAAGGGTCTGGAGAAAGGAGCGAAACTATCCAATATCTCGATTGTCGGCGGGGAGACTGCGGACCTGCCAGAGCTGATCAACGGCTTTGACCTTGCCGGAACCTGCCTTGCGTATGTGAAGAAGAACCGCATCATTCTTGGTGATAAAATCCATCCTGGTGATGCGATCATCGGACTGTCCAGCAGCGGCATCCATTCGAACGGGTACACCTTGGCTCGTCGGGTAGTCGAGGAAGCAGAGTTCACCTACACTGATGAGTTTCCCGATGGATTGTACCCGAGGAAGACCATCGGGGAAATCATGCTGACACCAACCAGGATCTATGTTAAAGAAATCCTTGAGTTGTTCAAGAAAATCAATGTCCATGGACTGGCGCATATCACCGGCAGCGGACTGTGGAATATTCCTCGGCTGAAAGAAAAAGTAAAATACGTCATTGAGGACCCGTTGGAGCCTCAGCCGATTTTCACGTTCCTAAAAGAGTATGGGAACATCGATGAGTATGAGATGTACCAGATCTTCAACATGGGCATGGGCTTTGCCGTCATCGTAGAAGAGGAGGATGCTAAGGAGACAATCAAGATTCTTCAGAACCATTCTGATGCGACAATCAAACGTGTTGGGATTGTGCAGAAAGGATCCGGGGTTGAGGTGCCTCATCTCAAGTTACGGTACCATTAAGATGTTACTTTGTAGGATCCTATGAGAATCGGAAACGTTGAGCTGCTAAACTGTTTTGTGCTAGCACCCCTAGCTGGTATCAGCTGTACCGCATTCCGGATGTTATGTAAGGAAAATGGTGCGGGATTGATCTATACCCAGATGATTGATGCAGATTTGATACGTGGCAAGACACCAGGGGAAGTCAAACAGTTCCTCAACATCCAAGACATGGAACGACCTGTGACCGTTCAGCTCATCGGCTGTGAAAAAAATGTTCTTGTAAAAGCAGTTCAAGCAGTCGAACCGTTCGCTGATATCATCGATTTGAATGTCGGATGCATCGAGGAGGATTATCTGCAGAAAGGATGTGGTGCAGCGCTCCTCAAGGATCTTCCAAAACTGGAAAGTATCATCAAAGCGATGGCGGATACAACGGAAAAACCGGTGAGTGCGAAAATCCGTATCGGTTGGGATAATCAGCATATCAACGGTGTTGCTGTCGCACAGCTGGTTGAGAACGCAGGAGTCGCTGCGCTCTGTGTCCATGGCCGTACAGCAGATCAAGGCTACGCAGGAAAAGTCAACTGGACCATCATGAGACAAATCAGGGAAAAAGTAACAATCCCCGTGATGGCGAACGGTGACGTCATCTCATACAACCAGGGACTTTCTATGTTACAAAAGACTGGCTGCGACTTAGTGATGATCGGCAGACAAGCACAACACTGCCCTTGGGTGTTCCAAGAAAAACCAGTCGACATCAAACAGCAGATCCTCCGATTCATCGAATTGTACGAGCAATATGAGGTCCGACAATCACCAGTGGAGGTCGCAGACCATGTTTACTGGATGCTGCGAGACTTTAAAACATCTGAAGACACAAAAAAAGTACATTTGATTCAAACAATCCCGCGGATCATACGATACGTGAACCGTTTATCAGAAGATGGAGAACATACAACAAGCCAACAATGAGAAGTTGATGAAGCAGATAGATGATCAACGAGTGTCTGCCTAAAAAACACAATCCTCGACTCAGAATGAACTGTGAATGATAATTAAAAGTAACTTTTCTTGTATTGTTTTGATAGAGACTATTCCCAAGAAAAATCCCAATTAACACAACACCAAACCAGGGGAGTAAAGGAAAATAATCAAGGGTGTAAAAACCAGATGGAACAAAACCAAGCCACAGTAACCAAGGAAAATCAACGATTACCGCAACTCGAAGAGTTATACCAAGGATGATACAAAGAACACCAAGAATCAGTGGGAAGTTTCGAAACCGAATCAAAGGATACGCCAAGAGAATTGACAGACCGATGCAATGCAGGACACCAAACACAATATATCCATCATGAGGATACACCCAGGTGACAAGTGTGATAAGCAGGCCTAATCCAAAAACACTGATCCCCCGTTTCAAAAATTTTACCTTCAATTGTGTTTGTGACAATTTTTGTTGTGCGCGAGAATAGCTTACCGTAAGAGAAATACCTACCAATAGCAGAAACGCAGCACTAATTGGATACAAAAACAATAGGACCGGGGGGGTATCCAAATCTGTCGTATATAACCCGAAATAGTTCAAATCAAAAACAAGATGATACACAATCATCAGTATTATCGCAATACCACGGATAGCATCGAGTTCCCAGAATCGTTCTGAAGATGTTCTTTTCACAAGATGAACGGAAAAGAAATCGTTTTATAAACCTGGTGTTCTGAAAAAAAAAAGAAAGTAGCGAGGAATGGATTTGAACCATTGGTCTACGGGTTATGGGCCCGTCGGGATTTCCTGACTACCCCACCTGTATAGGCACCTTCCCAAAAGAGAGAGATGCTCGCTATGGGAGGCAGTCTCCACCGCCATATTTCCGAAATATCCTTCGGGAATACCGTTGCCTATACTTAAACCTAGCACCCGGACACTCCTATTGATGAGATGAAACGGAAAGTTTTAATACATCAACAGAGGAATATAATAGGAGGAGAAATGATGGAGAAAAAATTACTTGAAACACGTTTGGTGAGACGGCATTCACAATTTCCCACCGTGTGTATTTACTGCAACAAGCAAATCCCCCCAGATGATCTTCATTATGTTGAGGAAGGGATCACCTCTCATATCCATTCGCTTATCGCACGGAAATATTGTCAGTCGTGTTATACCAAGTATGGGGAACAGATTTTGTTACACGAAAAATCGCCGTAGCCTCCCGAAGTGACATGGTTTTTTTCTTTCCAAACCTTTTTCAGTAGGAGATGATATTAGCGGTGCACCGAACTGCAGGGGTACCCGAGCTTGGTCCAAGGGGCAGGGCTTAGGAGTGCAGGTAGCACGAAGAGACCCTGTTGCGTAGGCACACGAGCGTTCAAATCGCTCCCCCTGCATTCCTTATTATTAAAAGAAGGAAGAACCAATGAAAATCATCGCGTTCACTGGTATGCCTGCCTCGGGAAAAACAGAGGCGGTACAACTCGCTAAAGACAAAGGAATACCGGTTATCCGCATGGGTGATCTGGTCTGGGAGGAGACCAAACGACAAGGCAAACCACTCAATGACAAAAACGTAGGTTCTATGGCCAATAACATGCGGAAAGAATTTGGTATGGATGTCTGGGCGAAACGAACCGTTGAAAAAATTCATTCTTTGAAAAAAGCACCGCATCTTGTCATCGACGGTGTTCGTAACATGGAGGAAATCGAGTATTTCAAAAAAGAGCTTGGATTGGATTTTTTTGTGGTTGCAATCGACGCACCTGATGACCTGAGGAGAAAACGAGCGATCGTTAGAGGAAGGACCGACGATAGCAAAGACCTTAAGGGCCTGGAGGAACGGGACAAACGGGAGATCTCTTGGGGTTTGCAAAAAGTCATCGCGGATGCTGATATCGTCATCCCGAACAATGGAAGCCTTGATCAGTTTAGAAAACAGGTTCTGACCGTGTTTAATAAACTCTGAGGAACGATACTTTAATCTATCTATTTTCAGATTAGCCGCTCGGATTTGTATGTTCGAAGCCAAAGTCACCGTTCAACTGAAGAAAGGCATCTCAGACCCGGAGGGAGTAAACACCCTTAAAGCGATCCATCTTCTTGGTTTTAAAAAAGTACAGCAGGTGAAAACCATCAGGACGTTCGATCTCATGATTGATGGGACGGATAAGAACCAGGCGAAGAAAGACGTTGAACAGATCTGCCAGCGGTTATTGACGAACCCGGTGATCCATCACTATGAGATATGTATCGAAGAAAAAAAGTAAGGGGGCGTGGATGTGCAACTTGATAGTTTATTCAAAAAAATCAGAGCGGACATTGAGGCTTTTGAAGTTGATCTGCATGCCGCCTCGGACAAAGAGCTTTGTGAGATCAGCAACCGCATGGAGCTTGCATTAGCACTTCCTGAGATGAAACGGATCAAGGAATATTTTGGGAAACAGGGAAGGAACCCGACCGATATCGAACTGCAGGCTCTTGGCCAAGCATGGTCTGAGCATTGTTGCTATAAATCCTCAAAGGTGCCGTTGAAAAAATACGTCTTCAACGTCGATGAAAAACGGATCATCGCCCGTGAGGACGCTGGTGTCATGGAGTTTGACAAGGATCATTACTATTGCGTCGCATTAGAGTCGCATAATCATCCGTCTGCAATCGAGCCATACGGGGGTGCTGCAACCGGTGTCGGCGGGATAGTTAGAGACGTTCTATGCATGGGTGCTCAGCCGATAGCATACATCGATCCTTTGTTCTTCGGACCCTTAGATTATCCCTTAGAGAAACTCCCCAAAGGAGTCAAACACCCCGTGTATCTGTTCAAAGGAGTCGTTGATGGTATTCGAGATTATGGGAATCGCATTGGGATTCCGACGCTTGCTGGCCAAGTCTACTTCCATGAGGGATACACTGGGAATTGCCTCGTAAACGTAGGTTGTATTGGCATCATGGAAAAACGAGAGCTCGTGCACAGCTGGGCGAAAGCACCAGGCAACGTGTACATCTATGTCGGCGGAAAAACCGGACGGGATGGAATTCATGGTGTGAATTTTGCTTCTGCGGAGCTTACCGATGAAAGTGAGGAAAGCAGCAGGTCAGCGGTGCAGGTCGGAGACCCGATTACCAAAGAACCCGTGATCCATGCTTGCCTGGAATGCAACCGAAAAGGACTCTTGGAAGGTTTCAAGGATTTTGGTGGCGGGGGACTCTCTTGTGTGTCTGGGGAGCTTGCGTACTCCGCGAACATGGGGGCTGAAATCCATCTTGACAACGTTCCTTTAAAAGAAGAAGGACTCAAACCCTGGGAAATCTGGGTCTCGGAAAGCCAAGAACGCATGATGATGCTGGTCGCACCAGAAAACGTCGAAACCGTCCTGCATATCTGCAAACAATGGGATGTCACCGCAGCTGTAGTCGGCAAAGTCATCAAAGAACAGATCATCCGGGTGTTCCTCAAAGGACAAAAAATTCTGGAGATGGACCTGGAGTTTATGACCGGTGGCCCGGTCTACGATGAATGCACCCGACCGGTTATCATCAAGAAACAGGAGATTGCAGAAAAAACCTTCCCACAACCGGATCTCAACAAAACATTACAAAAAGTGTTATCTTCCCCAAACATCGCCTCAAAAGAATGGGTGATCCGCCAGTATGACCATGAGGTACGGGGAAACACCGTCATCAAACCACTCCAGGGGAGAGTCGGGATGGAGACCCATGGGGACGCAACTGTTCTCAAACCATTGGAAGACTCATGGAAAGGATTAGCGGTGACTGCTGATGTGAACCCACGGTTCATGGAACGCGACCCATACTGGGGAGCGATGTCCGCAGTCGACGAAGCATGCCGAAACCTCGTCGCTGTCGGCGCAACCCCGGATTCTCTGCTAGATTGTCTGAATTTCGGCAACCCGGAGAAACCAGAGCGGATGGGGGAGTTCTATGAAGCTTGCCGTGGATTAGGCGACATCGGTCGGGCACTGGACCTGCCCTATGTCTCAGGCAACGTGAGTTTCTACAACGAGTCTGTGAAAACCGCGGTCCCACCGACACCAGAGATCTTCGCGGTGGGAATCGTCGATGACATCAGAACCTGTATCACGAGTGATTTTAAGACCGAAGGAAACCCTGTCTATATTGTTGGAAAACAAACCGAGGAGGAACTTGGCGGCTCTGAATATTACCATATGATGAAGAGAGAGGGTGGTATTGTCCCAAAAACTGATCCGGAAATTCTCAGGTATTGTATGAAAGGTCTACTTGCGTGTATGAAGAAGCAGTATGTCGCCGCGTGTCATGACCTAAGTGAAGGTGGTCTTGGAGCATGCCTCGCTGAGATGGTAATCGGTGGGGATATTGGTGCAATCATTGACGTTTTAGAGGTAAACAGAGAATTACGAACTGATTTTAAAATATTCTCCGAATCAAACACGAGGTGGGTCGTTGAGGTGAAAAAAGAAAAGCAGACCCAGTTTGAAAATCAACTGCAGAAAGATCACGTCAGTTTCATCCTTCTTGGTAAAACCAAAGGGAATCATCTGATACTAAAGGACGATGAAAAAACAGTCGTTGATCTCAAGAGTGATTTCTTACGGGACTGCTGGCGAAAACCAATCTGGGATTTCATGGGATGAAAAAACATCCAATCAAAGAATTTATTTCTTTACTGCCTCCATCCCACCCTCGAATGCTTTCTTGTTGATGTCTTTGTATTTCTCAGGGACGTCCTCAAGGATCGTTTCTAAGAGCACCTCGGGTTTGAATGGCAGGGCACCGCTTGCGGCAAGAGCCCCAAGCATCACCGTGTTTTTTGTGATAATCGCACCTGCTTCTTTTGCGATTTGTAACGCATCCACAGAATAGAGTTCCGCGTGCGCTGAGAGTTCTTTGAAGATTTCCTCGACTTTTGGGTACTGCTCTCCACCCACCGCGACAGTAAACGGGATGATCGGGTTTTTATCGGTGATTACTTTTGTTTTTTTATTAACATAGCAGATGTTCCGGAGTGCCTCGACCGGCTCCATGCTGAGCAAGACATCCGCAGTCCCACTAGGCAGCAACGGACTAGAGACATCACCCATCCTGACCGTGCAGACGACTGCCCCTCCGCGTTGCGCCATCCCATGGATTTCTGAGACGAATACTCCGACTTTTGCTTTGACCGCGGCTTTGCCTAAAAGGTTCGCAGCGGTGATTACGCCTTGTCCGCCGACGCCGGTGAGTACGATGCTGGTTTTTTTCTTCATTGGGTTTCCTCCGCTGAGATAGCGCCGAACGGGCAGACCTGTACACAGTTCCCGCAGCCGTTACATTGAGCTGGGTCGATATGGACACTGCCGTCCTCTGCAAAGTAAAAGGCGGTGCAGCCGAATCTGCCGATGCAGGTTTTGCATCGTTTGCAGGTTTCTTGGTGAATCTGGTAGAGTTGGATGTCCTCTTTGGCTTTACGTTTTCGTTGTACTTCAAGCAGGATGCAAGGTGATTTGCTAACGACGACTGCGGGTCCTTTGAATTCTAAGGCTCGTTTGAAGGCAGCAGTGGTTTCTTTGATGTTGTTGGGGTTGACGATTTCGATGCATTCGACGCCGCAGCCTTTGACGACATCCTCGACTTTGATGAGCTTAGCTGCTTGCCCCATCCCATCGTATGCGGTCCCTGGGTGTGGTTGATGTCCGGTCATTGCTGTGGTCCGGTTGTCTAGGATGGTGATGACGACATCATGGTTGTGGTGGACGGCGTTGATGAGTGGGGGGATCCCTGAGTGGAAGAACGTGGAGTCTCCCATGAAGGATATGATCTTCTGGTCGGTTGCGACAGAGAAACCACAGGCCATGCCTGCGTTGGAACCCATGCAGAGGAGTACGTCTGCAATTTCAATTGGTGGTTCTTTTCCCAGGGTGTAGCATCCGATGTCGGTAGGGTATATGGTGTCTTTTGGCGCTGCTTTTTTGACCGCGTAGTAGGTGGCTCGGTGTGGGCAGCCGGCACAGAGGGAGGGCGGCCGTCGTGGTGCTTTCAATGCAGATTGAATGGGTTTGGGGAACGGGTTTTTTACTTGGAATATTTTTGAGAATGCGTCTGCGACGATATCGGGGGTGTATTCGTAGAGTCGGGAAAAATGATTGGTGGATTTTCCAAGGATTTTTACATCAGCGCCGCTGTCGTAGGCGAGTTGTTTAAACTGATTTTCAAGGAACGGTTCAAGTTCTTCAACCATGATAAGAGTGGAGCAGGATTTCATGAATTGTTCGCATTTGTTTCTTGGGATCGGATGGGTCATCCCAAGTTTGAGGATCCTGACATTGAGATTGAGTTCCTCCGCCATCTCTTTGACATAGGTATAGGAGACTCCGGAGGTGACGATTCCTACATCCTTTGGTTTGCCTATTGTTATTATTTCGTTGAATGGTGATTTTTCTGAGATTTTCTCTGCTTCCTCAAGTTGTTTGAGTAATACTGGGTGTTTTGCTCGTGCGGTCGCTGGGACGGTGACGAGCAACGGGTCTTTTTTGAAGAAGCCTTTTTTACGTGGTTGCTGCATTTTATTTAGTGTAATTGGACCTCGCGCGTGGTTCAGTCGGGTAGTGGTCCGAAGCAACAGAGGTAAGTGGAGTTGCTCGGAGATATCGAAGCCAAGGCGCGTCATCTCTTTTGCTTCTTGTGGCGTGGTCGGCTCCAGCATGGGTGCGCCGCCGAACAACGCGTAGTATCGGTTGTCCTGCTCGTTTTGCGATGAGTGACAGTACGGGTCGTCCGCGGAGACGATGATATGACCGCCGCGGCAGCCTACGTACATATATGTCATGAACGTGTCGCTGGCGACATTCAGGCCGACATGTTTCATGCAGGTTAATGCTCGCAGACCGCAGAACGATGCAGCTGCAGCGACTTCCAAGGCGACTTTTTCGTTGACAGAGTATTGGAAATAGAAACCAGGGTCTTTGTTCTGTCGGGTTGCTTCTTTTGCGATCGCGGAGAACGTATCCGCAATCTCAGAAGATGGTGTGCCTGGGTAGGTGGTTGCGACATCGATGCCAGCTTCTAAGGCACCACGGGTGATTGCTTCATTTCCTAACAGCAGTATCTGCTTTCCTGGATTTTCTTGGGTCAGCTCAGACATCATCAACACCATTTCGGTAAAAGATGTACAATTCCCCTGGATGTGGTAAAAAAAGACAGCATATAAATCTAACCATACAGGGAAGGTATTTGTGATAAACGGTAAAGGGATGTTGGGAGAATGAGAAGTTCTTCTTCGGTAACCATATTGGAATGCGCTTGGCTTCCTCCTGAATTTTTTGTACCGGAGCACCAGGGTAAATAAAAATGATGGAAATTGTAGGTAAATGTGCCTTTGCAATGATTTTGAAAGTAGTTTTTTTTTATGCCCGTGTTATATCCACGGATGAGATTCTCATCTGTATTCACTCGGAGTATACCAGGAGGTTTACCATCCTGTGGTGGCGCATCTGCATCACTACTTGCATATACAACTACAAACAAGGTACTTAAAACAGTGGCTCTTTCATTGGTCTGGAAGGAATTAAGCTGGTAGTTGTAGAGTGCATCCCATCCCTCCTAGTGAGACCAGCATCCTTCCCTTTTTTTATTAGAAAAGATTTTTTCTTGCCATGACACGACATGGTTTTTCTGCGCAAATAAGAAAGTATATGTACTCAACGATGGTTATGGAAAATTGGAGAGATTAAGAAGGAGTTATCGGGATCACTAACACGACTACCATATCTGCTTGTTATCCTGATTTTTGCCTCTTCTTGACTGAAAAAAGCACTGGAGGGTTGGAGAAAATATGACCACAAAAAGCTATGTAATAATGGAACATAAGACAGTCCCGAAACAAGTACCGCTGTTCGAAGAGCAAGATGATGGGAACCTTGTCCCGTACGTCAAGGAAACCTAAATCGATTTACGAGTTGGTTCATCACGGCGGACTTCAATGGTATAGGGGTTTGCCGTTGATCAATTTTTTTTTTATAATTTTTTGTAAAATTCATGAAATGATGAGAGGATTCTACCGAGGAAGAATCCATATAAATCCAAACAGTATGTGACCTTTGAATGGAAAAAAAGGTTGCGTTGAGCATCGCAGGGTCTGATTCCTCAGCTGGGGCTGGGATCCAAGCAGATCTCAAAGCATTTTCCTACCTTGGCGTGCACGGGGTCACTGCCATTACTTGTGTTACTGCGCAGAACACACAACAGGTGAGATCGATTTTCAAAGTCCCTGTTGATGTCATTGAAGAGCAGATTGAAAGCCTCTTTGATGATTTTGTAATCGCTGCGGTGAAGACAGGGATGTTGTATGACAAGGAAATCATCCGTGTTGTGACTCGACAATTAAAATCTCATCATCTCAAACCGGTGGTTGACCCGGTGATGGTCGCAACAAGCGGCGATGCGCTTTCGAACCAGAGTTTTTTAGTGTCATTGAAGAAAGAACTGCTACCTCAGGCATTCATGGTGACGGCAAACGTCCCAGAGGCGTGTGCATTAGCGAATCTGAACATCACGAAGCAAAAAGATCTTGAGAAAGCAGTCAAA
>Ga0209287_10000290_pt1 | contig 33138 bp, 28 predicted proteins | sample PPLLak3cmMay2015_2_FD_187255 | JGI IMG/M metagenome (GOLD analysis project Ga0209287, IMG submission 187255) | Freshwater sediment microbial communities from Prairie Pothole Lake near Jamestown, North Dakota, USA - PPLs Lake P8 Core (1) Depth... | ecosystem: Environmental > Aquatic > Freshwater... | reverse complement strand
GCTCACCGCCTTTGTTAATAAAAAAGGACCCTCCACCGGTCCTCTTTAATCAGATAATTTTTCCTTCTTGTCAATCTATTCAGGTATTTTATGCCCCCTTTATTGTACTATTATCAGGGGGTCAACAGGGGGTGCTGGTTGCGGATAATCCGATTGAAGAGATTTCATTATTTTTATAATCTCTGTATATTTTATTTTTATATGACATATTTGTAATATGAAAGATTCGCTAATTTTTCACGGCCTTTTGGTAATGCTCAGCGAGTTGTAGACCCTGCTTTTTTGCATCAAATCGGGTTTCCAGATGGGCTCGCCCCTTCTCTAGCATAGGTTGCCATTTATCGGGATGGTCAGCTAACTGGATAAGATGCTTGTAGATTTCATCGACATCTCGTTCCTCTGCCAGAAAACCTGTAACATCATGGATAATCACCCCTGGGATATCGCAATGTCGTGTGCTTACAACCGGCATGCCAGTTGCGGCCATCTCGATAATAGTCACTGGCGCACCCCCTTCGGTGTCTCCATCTTCGGCTGATACGCTGGGTGATAAAAAAATATGATGTTTATATGCCTGTTCCATCAGAACCGAGTACGGCTGAAATCCGAGCAATTGAATACGGGAGTGTAAATTATATTTTTCTATCATATGGTGGATGCGTCTTTTTTCTTCTATGGCTCTCACCTCTGTTGTGGCATCACCTATGATTGTAACTTCAATCCTCATTTTATCATTTAATCTGCCTATGGCATCCAGAGCATAAGGTATTCCTTTTTTTTCTTTGAATGTTGCAGCGATAAGAATACGTAAAGGTTCATCAGGATGCCATAAACGTGGCTTGAAGGGTAGCCTGTCGAAATCCACGCCTAAGTGATGCACCCTTATTTTTTCCTGTGGACATCCTATTGCCTCTATGCATCCCGCCATATGCGGTCCTTCACACAAAAAAAGATCAGCAGATTGAAATAATACTTTGTAACGATCTCTCCAGGATGGATTTTGCTGAGGTATCATACTAACGTCAAAACCGTAAAAAGTGACAATATGTCTGGCGTTTGTTAGCCTCACGATTAAAGAATCGTCCCAAGCGGTTGTCCCAAAATGTGAGTGAATAAGCTCAGGCTTTAGTCTCAAACAATTGCGCCAAAGCCATATCAGTCTGGAGCGTTGTCTTGCAGCATTAAAATGAGAACAGCTATATCTATTAAGGAGCGAATTTTCTGGAATATCGTGGATATTCGGTAGCAAAAATTGATCCAGATTTTCAGTCTGTCCGCAAACGATATGAGACTCAATATACTCCGGCAGATATTTTGCCTGATTATATATCCATGTCTGGGTTTGTGGGAGCCAGACCGGAAGACTTTGTATAACTTTAAGCATTAGTAGAATTCAATTTAGAAATTTTGAATGATTCAGATAGTTCAACTAAATCATATTTTGATTGTTTTAGAAATATTCAAGAATCTATGCGCAAATAGATACCAATATCTTGAAAGCGTACCGGTAGCAATAATGACCCATCTATTAAAAGGCCAAAAAATCCTAGGTTTCCGCTTTAAATTTGCAATATCCATAACTAATTTATCAGTCGAACCAAGCGCCATAGCTTGTTGAGCTAATGGAATAGCATCTCTGTAACATGTGGTTCTAAAAATATTTAGGGCTGATCGCTGATAACCATAGGATAGAAAACTATTAAGAATACTATTGCGCGTGAGAAAGGCAAAATGACGTCTTGCTATATACTCAACAGTTTCATGAAAACTCAGATCAAGCGATTTCATCATACTATTTTTTGTGCGTCTATATTCGTATAATGGTATTGGAATGTGAACACCACGATAACCGGCCGCCACGACAGCCATCCAGAAATCATAATCTTCATTTCCAATTCTAAGCTCTTCAGCTTCACTGAATCCGCCGATGTCGTTCCAGATCGAGCGCCGAAAAGGGTTGCATCCGAGCATTGGTTGACCATTTGCCCAATCAATTATCTGGAATGGTTTATATTTCCATATACCATTTTTATCTCCAAAAAGCTTTACATCTGTATATGCAAAGCCGATGGATTCATCGATAAACGCAGTATTGATTTCAGCAAGGTATGACGGAGATAAGCGATCATCAGCATCAAGCAATACTATTATGTCTCCGCTGCCCTCAGATATGCCGGTATTTCTTGCCGCAGCTAGGCCACGATTTTTTTGGTGTCGTATGATGCGAAACCTTTCATCTGAAAAATTACAGATAATGCTATTAATATCACCTTCACTAGAAGCATCGTCTACAATTATGGCTTCCCAGTTTGTTAATGTTTGGGCGACAATGCTTGAAAGACATTCTTTCAAATAATGGGCTTGGTTATAACAAGGAATAATGATAGAAAATTGAATTTTTGGATCAATAAATACATGCTTTTCGCTTTTATGGTGGAGCTGTTTTTCCATCTCAGATTATATTTTACCGAAAAGAAACCAGTTCTGTTTTCCTAAATATCCATCCTCAACAGCCTTAAAGTCTAATCTTTCAAATATACTCCTATAATCGTGCTTAAATATATAGAATGATTCTCCGGAGTAATCACTTTCGGACATCTCATTTATGTATATTTTTTCTCCAAAGTGAGCTAGTTTTTGGATAACCATCGTTATCTCTTTCGGAGGTATGTGCTGAAGCGTGCGGTTGGAAATTATCAAATCAAAATACCCTTTGGGGAATGTGAGATCACAGATGGCTTGATTTGTGGTTTTAATATTTCTATAATTGTAACGTTTCAGAGCAATCTCTAAGGCCTTTATGGAGACATCTTGTCCTACTACTTCACTAATATTCAGTTGGTTGTATATAGGGAAAAGCCTTCCGGTTCCACATCCGATGTCAAGAATTTTTTGTGCATTATGAAGTCGAATCAGCCTTGTTAATACATCAAAATCATTATTATTCATTCCCCACTTGTTATCAATATCTTTTACCCTGCTATCCCAATAACTGATGGTTGCCTTTTCGGAGTGGCCATATAGTTTCCGAAAATAGAACCTCCTCAGCTTGTCGAAGTTTCTTCCCATAATATTTCGCATAAAAGTTAAGATCAGCCTCAGTAATGTTGTTATACCCGAAAATTTTTATGGATATGCCTGTACAGCCTGCTTAACATATCTATATGCTCGTCGATATTCGCCAAGACGAAATGCTGCTTGGCCCCAAGTGGCATAAAGATGTGTCAGAGCTTTCCTTTGCTTAGACATTTCTTGGTTCAGTTGCTGATCTTGTATTTCTAAAGTCTCTTCTTGCGTGGCATTCCAAAGTCTATCTCTTCCGCATTTCTTCCTTTCATCGGCTAGCTCAATTGCCAAAGCAGCGTATAAATCTTGTTCATAACTTTTTGTAGTAGAGACAGATTTTGAATGGACTCTGAGCATATATAATGGCTCAACTATATTCACGACATTAGATACTTCTCTTAAACGAAGCCAAAGATCATAATCTTGTGCATATTTAAATATTGAACGATAACCACCGACACTGTCAAAATAATCTTTTCGAATCATTACTGAACCATGACACATGAAATGAACAGACTCTGGCCCACTATATACTCTTGATAAGTTTAGTTTTTGCCCACAAGTATCAATTGAAAACCAAGATGTTCCAAGCAATCCAATATTTAAATTATTTTCTAAAACATCTATTTGTTTTTCCAATCTAGTAGGTAGTGAGATGTCATCGGCGTCCATACGGGCTATGTATTGCCCAGTGGCGATTTTTAACCCTCTAATTAGAGATTTTGTTAATCCAATATTTAGCTCATTATTTATTATTCTTATTCGTGGGTCGTTATATGAGGCAAGAATTTTAGCAGTATTATCAGTTGAACCGTCATTTACAATTATGAATTCAAAATTATTGAAGTTTTGGCTCAATATACTATCGATCGCAGTCTGTAGATATTCTTCAGAGTTAAAAACACTCATTAGTACAGAAATTTTCATCGGTTATAAAATCCTACCATAGAATATACATTTTGTTGGTGGGGATAATTGCGGAACGTAAGTAATAGAGATGCAATCCTCTTTTGTTACGTTTTTTAAGATGCCCTGCCCTGAGGGCAGGGCAAATCAATCAAAATAATATTCTTGAGCATTAATAAGCATGCTTTGAAGAACAAATATCCTGCCTTTATGAATACCTTGTTTTTTAATAACATGACCGACCATCTGTAATAATTAGATATTTTTGATTTTTCATGATTTTTATTATTGCAGCTTAAATATTCTTTTAATATCTTTTTATTCTGAAAGCTGAAACCATCATTTGATTGACTGCATAAAAACAGAAAATAAGGAAAGACTGGGCTATAGATCTCGTAAATTTCTACAATAGAAAAATATCTTTTTAGCGTTTGCCGTAATGTATTTTTCGTATACATATAAAAATGAAATTTATTCCACTCAAGGTAGATCGGAATTAGATTATCATCTATCACTATCGGTGTGGTTCCGATTATCAATCCTTCTTTATTGCATACACGATTCATTTCCGATAAATATTTTGGCACATCTTCTTTAGTGAAATGTTCTATTGCATCTAAACTTAGAACAATATCAAACGAATTTGAATTAAATTTTAACTCCCTTCCGTCCATTACTAAAAATTCGTATTTTTGCGTTTTGCCATAATTATTTTTTGCTGATTCACATATATCGAAGCCCATCGTAAATTTTGCTTCTGGCACAATAAAATTAATAGTTCCAAACCCAGTACCGCAGCAAGAATCTAATACTAATTTGTTTCTTAAAAACAATGATGCAAGCTTGTATCTTTCTTTTAAGAGAGCTGTCCATGGAGAAGATTCCCATTCTTTTTCCTCTGGATCTATCCTTCCTAAATATTTTTCACTCATTTTTAGATTCACAAATTAAAGGTTCATTGTTTAGGGTCTTCTTTAAATACCATCTTAAAATAGAGATAGGACTATTGCACACGCTAGGATAGATGTCGCTATCTCCACATAATCCATTGGGGTACATGCATTCCCCATTCGCTATTTCGTTTAGTATTTTAGGCGAAATAGACTCCCATATCGTATCAAAATTATTTTCCCGTAAATTACCCATGATTCTATCCTCAGTTAATTTGAAATTACAAGGATACACATCGCCATTCGGTGCAACGTGAACTATTTGGCGACCTGCAAAACATGGCATTTTGCGCCCGTTGATTATATGATCATATAAGTAGCTGAAAGTTATATCTGGCTTAAGAAAGATCGCATTTCTGGTCTTGTCAATAAATTTTAAAGAGATAGGAAACCTTCTTTCAACATATTCTTGAAGTACCTTCGACATACCCGGTTTCCAAAAAACGAGATCCTGATCCGTAATATTAAATCTTGAGTTCATAACTGTCCAACATAGATAAGCTTTTGTCCCTTTTTTTTCGGCGAAATCGCATACCCAGTCAAAATAATTTAGATTGTGTTGGCAAAATGTAAAACTAAACTCGCAACGTACGAAATTCTTGATGCGTTCAAATGATTCAACAGCTTTTTCCCAACTGCCGCTTATGCCGCGTGTTTGATCATGAATATCAGGCGGCCCATTTAGGCTTATACCTACTAAAGAAAATCTTATTCCAAAATTTTCTTCTGTTATTCTCTTGAACATCTTCTCCTCTAATTGAGGATTCATACCGTTTGTTGTTATTCCAAATGAAGCTTTAGGGATATTTTTGTGTAAGACCGAAATGATTTCAGGCAAATCGGCTCTTAACGTTGGTTCTCCTCCGCTAAGTGTTATATTTTCAACATTACGAAAATATTTTGACTGGCTAAACCGATCGATTTCATCAATCGATAAGTCATTCTTGCCAGCATCAGGGTCATTCCAAATCGCACAAGTAATGCATCTTGAATTACATTTCCATGTAGTAGTGAAACGTAATCCCATAATGTCACGCCGATTGATTTTATGTGCTAGCGATCTTGAATATGCACTGCCAAGTCTTTTAAAGTCAGATATAATACTCAATATTATTAACTCCTTTCTTTCATCGATTTCATATGGTATCAAGCGCATAATTAACGCATAAATGATTTATACCCGTAGAGTACTTAATGCCTTTGAACTTCAATGGAATACGCCACCAAAACAAATAGCCGCTTTTCCCTTCTGGCGATATAGCAATTATGACTTTGGCAAATGAATTGTTAATCTGAATATTGTTGATCGTGATTTTGAAAGTATGTCGCCCTTTCTTAAGATCAATACGCTGATTATAAGCGCTGTTTGTTGATTGAAAATATTGCGCAAAATCATTTGCACAAATAATAATTGTATCAACTACTATATTATTGTAATCAACAGACGAATCATATTGCATGATTATAGAAAAGGCATCGCCGGATGCTAATACATCATCGGTAAATTGAACACTGAAGAAAACTATATTTTGGTTTCCATTACAAATTTGTTCGATTCCTTCTTTTTCAACAATTTTAAATAGGTTTGTGTATTCAATAATTCCATCTGCGACATTTTCAAAATATGTTGAATGGCTATTATTAATAAGAACAGCTTTTTCCACGAAGGTAGAAATGGCGTGCATATTATGTGAGACTAAAAGAATAGCAATGCCACATTTTTTAAGTTCACCGAGTTTATCAAAACATTTCATTTGAAATCCTTCATCTCCAACGGCTAATACCTCATCGATCAAAAGAATATCTGGATCACAGTGGACAGCGACGGCAAATCCGAGTCGGACATACATCCCGCTCGAATAGTGTTTAACCGGAGAGTCAATAAAATCGCCAATGTCAGCAAAGTCTACAATAGAATCAAATTTCCTATCAACTTCCTTTTTTGTCATGCCCAAGATTGCCGCATTAATATAGACATTTTCTCTGCCGGTAAGCATCGGATGAAATCCTGCCCCAACTTCAATCAAGGAGCCAACTCGGCCATTCATAGTTATCTTGCCCTTATCCGGCCAAAAGATGCCATTTAACATTTTAAGAAGGGTGGTCTTTCCTGAACCATTGGGGCCAATGATCCCCAAGGTCTCTCCCCTTCTGACCTCAAAAGACACATCATCAACGGCCCAGAATTCTTCCTTTCTTAATTTCTCAGAGTGGGAACTCAAACCAAACATGTTTCGTGCGATATCAATCACTCCATAGATCATGGAACGCTTCAGGGTCCTACAAAATTTCTTCGATACATTTTCCGCGCGGATTGCAATTTCATTTTCCATGTCAGATCCTTTCAGCCACTCTCGTTTCTGTCAGGTGAAATGAAATCAGGCAAAAAACAAATGCAATGCATGAAGAGATCACGGCATAGATATATCCCGTAAATTCGTTTATCTTTCCATATAAAACGAGATCGCGAGGCGCTGAAACGAGGTATGATATTGGATTCAGATTTATTAGCTTAGCAAGAATGCCATTCTCCGGCATAGCATATAAGACTGGGGTCAGGAACATTACAAACGTGAGCAGCATGGTCATTGCGTTGCCTATATCTCGAATGACCCCATTCAATATAGCAAGCAGTAAACTCAACCCGAAAGTAAGGAGTAATAAAGGAAGAAGGGCAAAAGGTATAAATAGAATTTGCCATTTGGGGATAATATCGAAAATAAAACACAATATTATTCCCAATAAGAACTGTACTAAAAAAGAGATCGTCCCTTGGACGCTGGAGGCCAAAACAAGAGATTTCTTTGAAAAGTTAATTTTTACTACCATTGAGCCAGCCTTGACCAAAGAATTTGAACCGGAAATCAAACCTGTTGCAAAGAATTGCCAGGATGCCATACCGAGAACAGCATATACAGAATAAGGAACATTCAAATTCCCAATCTTAAATATTCCCGAACGATTAAGAAGCACAAATGTTCCCACAGTGACCAATGGAACAATCAATGCCCAGAAAACACCGATGAGCGATTGTTTGTAGGTAGCCAGAAATTCTCTTTTAAAAAGCTGATAGAAAAGCCACTTACTATCAATAAATTCTCTTATGATATCAGTTAAAAGAATCAAGTAGCCCTTTTTTAGGAAGTTATCGGGTTCGTAAGTCACAATATGCTGTTTCATTGTATTCTTTCCAAGGCTTTTGTCTGTAAACTTTTCAATCGAGCACATTTCTTATAGATTGAATTATGTCTGTTATATCAGTATCTGATAGGCTAGGCGACAGAGGAATCGATACTGTCCGCTCGCTGATCCATGTGGCATTGGGAAAATTTTCAGGCTTGAATCCAAACCTATCACGATAATAAGGCTGCAAATGTACACCGATGTAATGGATACCTGTGCCGATATTCATTTGATATAGTTTTTGCATAAAATCATTTCTGCTGATTCCACAGCGTTCTTTATCAATCATCAGGGTATAGAGATGGCGGGCAGGTATGGTCTCGGGTTCGTCTGGGGAAGGCAGGAAGAAAGGTAGGTCCGCAAAGGCTTCGTTATACATCTGCCAAATCTCATTGCGTCGCTTCAGGTTTTCTTCGACACGGGCCATTTGATGCAGGCCGATGGCCGCCTGCAGGTCCATCATGTTATATTTGAAGCCGGGGTAAACGACCTGATAATGTTTGTATCCCTCATCTGAAAAGCGTTTCCATGCATCTTTGCTCATCCCGTGCAAGGCATATATCTTTATCTTATCGGCAAAATCTGGATTGTTGGTGGTCACCATGCCACCCTCACCTGTAACTACATTCTTCGTCACATAAAAGCTGAAGGCAGTGAGATGCCCTATGTTACCTATTTTACGCCCTTTATATAAAGACTCAATGGCATGAGCAGCATCTTCGATCACCAGTAGATGATGACGATCCGCAATTTCCATGATGGCGTTCATATTACAAGGGCGGCCACATAGATGCACGGGAAGAATGGCCTTTGTATGGGGGGTGATCGCCTCTTCTATACGCTGTGGATCAATCAGCATTGTTTGACGGTCGCAATCAATAAGAACAGGGGTAGCGCCGGTGTGGATTATGCTGTTCACGGTCGCACAAAAAGTCATGGGGGTCGTGATCACCTCATCTCCTGGACCCAATCCGGCAACCAGCATTGAAAGATGAAGAGCCGCAGTACAGGAATTGACTGCCATTGCATATTGAGCTCCGACGTATTGTCGGAACATTTCTTCAAACTTCGCTACCTTGGGGCCTGTGCCAAGCCAACCGCTTTTCATGCTTGCAACGACTTCCTGGATCTCATCATCTTTTATAGCCGGAGCACCAAAGATTAGAAAATTATCTTTTGATCGGAGAGGCTTAAATCTCTCAGAATTGGTTTTCATCTAACAAACTTCCTTGATATTAAAATCAATCTTATAATTTTAAAAAATTAAGGTACCCTTGTATAATTTCTACAGCTCCGCCCCTTAAGTTACATTCATGGAGTAATATCAAATGATGTCACGATAGGATTTTTGATAAAGCCATTGTAAATTGTCTATGCATGGCATTTTTACACATGCAAGATTCTAACCGGATAAGTTTGACTTATTAAAAAATTTTAAAAAATCTTTTAATAAGTTGTAGTCCGAAAAAAAGCCGGACTTTAATTATCCCTTCTTTGCTTCCCAGATCAGGAATTTAGGCCGTTTTTCAAGTTTGGGTTTCAGTTCCTCGTATTCATCCCTGGTAAGCACAATGGAACAAATTTTTCTCTTTATATATCGTTCAGTTTTTGTGCTCAGATCATTAAGGTGATATTCGTTAATGTTTCCTACAAGGAGGAGGTCAAAGATGCCGGTATTCTCTTGATGAAGCATTCTTGTCATATTAAGGAGGATCCGGGAGGCAACACCAAATATAGGGGAGAAAAAGATCCATTAGAAGTAGTACAAGATGGATTGTTCTTTACTGGGAGAAGGTATTTATAGTATATTTAAGTAAATTCTTTTTAAAATTATCTATTCATTTAATAGGTTTTTATATGTCGCCAAAAGTGTGGGTAAAAAAGCTATGTTCTTTTTCAGAGGCGCGGGATCAGGATCTGGAATATTACCTTAATATGAGCGCTGAGGAACGGCTGGAAACAATCCAGTTTTTACGAGAACAATATTTCAAAATAAAAGGAACTGACTCCGATGAAAGTGGAAAAGGATTACGAAGAACTGTTAGAATTGTTCAACAGGCACAGCGTTAGATACTGCATCGTGGGTTCTTTTGCTTTGGCCTTTTATGCGACACCAAGATATACGAAAGATATAGATATCCTTGTGGAGCCCACTGCTCAGAATGCCCGAAGGATAATGGACGCATTGAATGATTTCGGCTTCGGTTCCCTTGGATTGTCTGAAAATGATTTTATTGAAAAAGGCCAGATTATTCAGCTGGGTTATGAGCCTGTAAGGGTTGATATCATAACTTCAATTGGAGATTTTGATTTTAGTGATATATGGGCCAACCGATCTACTGGGCAGTTTGGAAAAGAGGAAGTTTTTTTTATAGGGTTGAGTGAATTCATTAAAAGCAAGCAAACTGCCAACCGCAGCCAGGACCGAGCGGATTTGGAAGTCCTGATTGAGATGATTAAAAAGAAAGGGAAATAACCGGTTCTATTAGAATGTTCTGAGACCTTTGCATAACTCCTTTTTTCGTCATTCCTGACTTGATCCGGAATCAACATCTAATCAAAAACACTGGATTCCCGCCTTCGCGGGAATGACGATATCACAACTTTTTCAGTGTTTTGCAAAGGTCTCGTTTTATACAGCTCCGCCCTTTAAGTTACATCTGGTAGCTGGTGTAACCTTATCAAAATACCCAGAAAATTATGCAATATAAAGGCCAGAAATCAAACAGACCTCAATTAATCCTTTTTTGCTTCCCAGATCAGGAATTTCGGCCGTTTTTCAAGTTTGGGCTTTAATTCCTTGTATTCATCCCTGGTAAGGACAAGCGAACGGATTTTTCTCTTTATGTATCGTTCAGTTTTTTTGCTCAAATCATTGAGGTGATATTCGTTTATGTTCCCTACAAGGAGAAGATCAAGAATACCTGTGTCCTTGCCCTCTGCATAATCATCTATAAGAAATGCAAGTTCGAGATCGCCGAGCCTGTTTACAATCCCGTCTATAACCTGATCAAGCCCCATTACCTTGTTTACCATGGACCTGAGTTCCGGAAATAGAGGGTGACTTTTATTTGCCGTATAGTAGACTTGCCTGCCGTCTTTTTCTGATTTGAGAAATTTGGTTTCAGTGAGCTGGTTGAGTTCTTCCCTGACGGAGTTTGTAGAGACCTTGAATTCATTGGAGAGTTCCCGAAGATATGACCTGGCTTCCGGATTAAAAAAAAGTCTTACAAGCAGTTTTATCCTGGTTTTAGAAGCGATAAGCCCTTCAAAAAGGTCATTCATTGCATGCCTCATTATGAGTAGAAATGTTACTCATTATAGAATCAGCGAGGCATTGTGTCAAGTGATTTGTCCCCCAGTTAATGTTAATTATACTCAAGTCCATAAACTGGATTTCAGGCTGTATTTTAAATTATTGAAAATAAAACTTATTTAAAAGAAAATTTTATCATTCCTGTTGACTGAAATTTTTGATATATATATACTCCATTGCCAGCAATAACATAATGGCTTAATAGGGTTACCATTAACCAGGACCAATAATAAGAACCTCTGAGCTTTGAAAAAATGGCCAAGGACAGCGAAAAAACGATACTTACCAATAATAAGAATCTCAACCTCTTCCCGGATGAAAAATCTGGTCTTGCTAATACTCAGGAAATAAACAGAAAGACATTTATCGGCAGGATACCGACAGTGCAATTTGCCTTTCTGGAGATTATGGATGAGGAGAGGCGTAGAATTACCCTTGGAGAGAAGGATATTATTATCGGCCGCACCTCTGAATGCGATATCCAGATCATGGCAAATAATGTTTCCAGGAGGCATGCCCGCATCTCCTACGCCAATGAAGAATACAGGATAGAAGATCTTGGCAGCACCAATGGCCTCTACGTCAATGGAGTAAAGGTGGAAAGGTGCGTCCTGAGGAAACATGATGTGCTGGAAATCGGCGGCATGAAAATCCTATTTATTGAAGAAAAGATCAGGCAGGACAATGACAACGAACAAGAATGAAAAGATGTTTGTCACCTTCTGGGGCACAAGGGGCTCCATTTCAACGCCAGGTCGAATTACCGAAAAATACGGCGGAAATACGCCGTGTGTAAGTGTCCGGTATGATGATACACAGATTATCTTTGATGCCGGCACAGGGATCAGAAATCTGGGGATAGAACTTCTTGAAGAGATCAAAGGAGATGAGAATCCCACTTTATTGCACCTCTTTTTAAGCCACACACACTGGGACCATATCCAGGGGCTTCCTTTTTTCCTCCCTTCCTATCATAAAAATACCAAGCTCATTATTTACGGGAGTCATCGCAAGGAGCGTTTTCTTGCCTCAATCCTGAAAGAGCAGATGGATTTTGATTATTTCCCAGTATCCATGTCGTCATTCGCCGCCGATATCAGCATCAGGGAAATGGATGATAAGGTTATGCAGATCGGACCTCTGGTGATCGGCTGGCAGGAGCAGGTTTATCATCCCGGCGGTTCAGTGCGATATAAGATAAGCATCAACGGGAGCAAGATCGTATACGCCACGGATGTGGAACTGAACCGAATTTTTGATAACCTCAAAGACAACGAGACGAACGAAAATCTTGCCAGAGAGTATATGGATTTCATACAGGATGCTGATCTGCTTATAGCCGATGCCCAGTACACAGAGGAAGAATACACGGAGAAAGTCGGCTGGGGGCATTCCTCGGTCTCGGTTCTTCTTGAGACCGCCTTCAAGGCAAATGTCAAGCAGCTCGCTGTCTTTCACCATGATCCCCAGCACTCGGACCAGTTTCTGGACGACCTGTGGATGGGAACCAGGTCCAAATATAGTTCAAATGAAAGAAAGATGGATGTCTTCTGGGCCAGGGAAGGCATGACGCTCGCAATTTAAAAGCGGCTTTATACCGGATTATAAACCGATATTGCTGAACTGAAGTCTTTTTTGACTGCCTGTTGTAACTGTTCTAAAATAAATAACTCAAACTTCTACCTTGCTGTTTGCCCATATTTTTTTTCTGTGATAAGATTATATTGATTCCTGCTAACAGAAAGGAGGTGCGGAACATGAGAATGGACCTGAAAAACATTATTTGTGCAACCGATTTTTCTGACCTGGCAAATTACGCTGTCAACTACGGCGTCTCTCTTGCCAAAGAATTCAATGCAAAATTGTATCTGTGCCATGTGATCGATCTTTCATCCGCAACTTTATACGGAGATGCGACTTTTGCATTTGAAACACAGCTTATTCATATGGAGGAATATGCACAGGAGCGGCTAAGGCGGTTAATGGACGCCCGAAACGTTGAATGGGAGCCGCTTGTTTCGACGGGCAATGCAGCTGATGAGGTCGCACGACTGGCTGAAGAAAAAAACGCGGATTTGACAATAACCGCTACCCGCGGACATTCCGGACTGAAGAGATTCGTGCTCGGGTCTGTAACGGAACATCTCATGAGGACTCTCCCATGCCCTCTGCTTGCAGTACACAGACATGAAAAATACCTTGATCTTCTTACAGGACAGGATATTAAATTCAAAAAAATACTCATCGGATGCGATTTTTCGAATAATTCAAATCTCGCATTCCAGTACGGGCTCAGCCTCGCGCAGGAGTTTGAGTCAGAGCTTCATCTGGTTCATGTGCTCGAACCCCCGATTTACAAAGAATGGCCCAAGTCCGTTGAGCATACAAAAGAAATTATTCGAAAAGATTTGTTTGTCGATTTAAATAAAAAGCTTGAGGCCATGGTCCCGCAGGATGCGCTCAACTGGTGCAAACCAAGGACCACGCTGCTGGAAGGCCATCCTGATGTAGAATTGATCAGGTATGCCGATGCCCAGGGAATTGATCTTATTGTACTTGGAGTAGCAGGCCACAGGCTGGTGGAATCCTTTTTTGTCGGCTCTACAACAGAGAGGGTCATGCGCAAGGCCCCATGCGCCGTGCTTTCAGTCCGGCCAATGCAGATAAAGAAATAGGGATATCGCGAAGAGCGGAGGGCATATTTATAAGAGACATCTGAAACCAGTCATGACCGCCTTGACTGGTTTCAGCTTTTCAGGCCGAAATATCTCTCCACTTTTTTGAGGGGGATTTTTTTTGTACCCTTAAGATATTTCATCTTCATCTTTATTATTCTTGAAATCGATTGATTAAGCCTATCCTCCTGAATCTCTCCGGATAATATCTTTTTTATCATCAGGTCAATGGAGTCTAAAAGGTATTGCTGTTCCTTGCAGACGAGAAGGATGTCCGCTCCCGCTAAAAATGAATATAATGCACCCCGGGCGACATCAATTTTCCCGGTAATAGCGCCCATTTCAAGGTCATCGGTTATGATCAATCCCTTAAAGCCCATCTTTTCCCTAAGTAGAGCCCCAAGAATAGCCGGTGACAACGTTGCTGGATTTTCAGGGTCCAGTGATGGATAAAGGGCATGGGAGGTCATTATGCCCGAGACCTTTGCCCTGATGGCGGACCTGAATGGCGGGAGGCTGTATCTTTCGATATCCTTTTTTTCCGACTTGATTACAGGAAGATGGAAGTGAGGGTCCATCCCTGCCAGACCCAGGCCTGGAAAATGCTTTGCTACGGCCATTATGCCGTTATCCTGGAGGGCTTTAATTACAGCTGCCCCTAGGATTGCCACGGACTTGTGGTTGTCGCTGAATGTCCTGCCCGTGAGGTGTTTTTCGGTTTCACCTCTCCGCACATCCATGACAGGGGCAAGATCCATGTTAAGCCCGACCAGTTTCATCTCGACGGCGGTTATGTGGCCAAACTCCTTCGCCCTTTTAACAGGGTTTTCATCCTTTCCGATAGCCTCGTTTCCTGGAAAGACGGTAAAGGGCTCCTTAAGCCTTGCGACCCGCCCCCCTTCCTGGTCAATGGAGATAAAAAGCGGTATGCCATGATATTTCATGGCAGCGGCCTGGAGATCACGGCATAGTCCTGCAAGCTGAAGCGGATCTTCAATATTGCGTGAAAAGAGTATGACCCCGGAAGGGTTATAGTCGCGTATAATGGTTTCAGTATACTCATCCAGGACAGGGCCGGGCATACCTGTCATAAAAACCCTGCCCACTTTTCTGTTTAATTCCCTTAAGTCCAGTGTTGTATTCAAGCTTTCACCACCCAGCATTGTGATTGATCTTTGATGCATCTAATACTAGCGCAAGGTTGACATGCCTGATAAATATTTATTACTAGTGACTTGTATTTGCAATAAAATTGATCATTGGATATATATTGAGACAATAATTATAAAAAAGGAACCCGATCATTATGAAAGCCATAATACTCGCGGCAGGTCTGGGCACCCGTCTGAAGCGGCTTACTGAAAACAGACCCAAGGCCCTTATGCCGGTTGTGAACAGACCTGTAATTGCCAGAAATATTGATTATCTGAAATCCTTCGGCGTGAAAAAGATCGCTGTAAACGCGCACCACCATTGCAGGCAGATTGAGGAATATTTGAACGATACCGAGCCCTTTGGGGTGGAGCTTCTTGTGCGCGTGGAAGAGGATATACTCGGCACAGGCGGGGCAATAAAAAATTTTTCAGATTTCTGCGGTGAAGAGCCTTTCATGGTGATAAACGGGGATATCCTCACCGATATCAATCTGACAGGCGCATATAAGCATCACATCGATTCAGGCAATATTGCAACCATGGTGCTTCACGATTATGACCAGTTTAATCAGGTTGTGATTAAGAACAGCCGGGTTCTTGAGATATTGCGTCAAAAAAGCCCGGGAGGACTTGCCTTTACGGGCATGCACATCCTCAGCCCCGGGATGCTGTCCCACATCCCCGGGCCGGGATATTCGGATATCATCGATTGCTATAACAGGCTGCTGGCAAATGGAGTCCCTATAGGGGCATATGTATCGGAGAAGCATTACTGGCGGGATATAGGAAATCCTGAGAGTTACATCGCTGCAAACCGGGAGTATCTGTGTTTTGAAAAGCGGCCCTTCGCTATCGGACCGGCTTCAACAATAGATCCTTCCGTCAAGTTTAAGGGCTGGGCGGCAGTAGGGGAGGGAGCGGTTATTGAGGGCGGTGTTGAGATAGAAAGGTCCATTCTTTGGGATAACGTTTCCGTGAAGCAAGGGGTAAAGATAATAGACAGCGTTGTTACATCATCGAGGGAGATCGGCCATGATGTTACAGGCGAGATATTATAAAATCAGACAATGGCATCAGCCCAGTTTATAGCCTTTACAAAATATTGAGGCAGGACCTGGTCATTGACCATTATGCTGTTTGAAAATTTTGAGACGCCTTCCCAGTCAGCTTTCTCATATGATACGGTAAGTCCGAGATAGTTATTGAGTTTGCCTTCCCCATGAATCAGTGTCTCCTTGAGGTCATTGGAGAGGGGCAGTTTAACCATGAGGCTTTCCATGGTATCATCAAGAATGGCATCTATGGACGAAAAAAGGCCCAATGTGAAGAGTTCAGAGGAATCAATGCCTGCCGTTTTTTTCTCTCCAAGCAACTCACAGAATTTAGCCCTGATAATTGAACTCCGGATCAATTCATCGGGCTTATTTTTTCCAAGCTTTGTCATGGCGATAAGGGAAAGAAAGCTCCTGATGCCGTTCTCGCCCAGGAGGAGCATGGCCTGCTTGATTGATGAAACTGTTGTTCCCCTGCTATAATAGGCTGAATTGATATATCGCAGCAGCTTGTAGGAGATCGCCACATCCCTGTTGATTATTGACTCGACCTTGTCGAACTGGAAATTCCTTCGGTTTGCCTCGGCCATGATTCCGAGAAGATTCATCTGCGCGGATGATATGTCCTTTCCTTTGATGGTTTCAGGTTTGCTGAAAAAATAGCCCTGAAAGTATTCGCAGCCCATATCAAGCGCGGTCTGAAACTCCTCATTCGTTTCGACCTTTTCCGCAAGAAATTTGATATCATAACGGGAAAATCTCTTTATATCCTCCCTTATCTTTTCGATGGGAGATGACCTGAAATCAAATTTTATTATATCCGCGAGGGCGATCAGGGGCTTCATGCCGGATCTGTAGAAGAAATCATCCAGGGCGATTGTATAGCCTTTCTGAGAGAGTGCCCTGCATGCGTTTATAATATCCTCCTCCGGCATTATATCCTCAAGGATCTCAACCACGATATTTTCTTTTGGAAATAATTGCGGCGCCTGTTTCAACAGCAGGTCCCTTGTAAAGTTGATAAAAGCCGGATTTTTGCCTACAATGCTTTCTATACCGATTGATAAAAAGCTGTTTGAGAGGACATTGGATGTAGCTATGTTGCCGTCCTCTCCAGTAAAGAAACTGGATGATCCGTCCCTGAAAAGGAGTTCATATCCGAATATTTTTTTATCTCTTTTAAATATGGGCTGTCTTGCAACAAACACATCCATCTGGTAGTATCCTCGTGTGATCTTTTTTAATAAATGCAAGAATCATACCTTGAGTAAACTATTTTAAGGATTTTAAGGATTAACCAGTGGCGATACATGAGTTCATCAGGGGTTTTGTGAAAGGGAGAGGACTTTCCGTCAAAGATTTTACACACCACCCTATGGCAGGGGACGGATCAAAAAGGCTTTTCAGCAGGATCATCCATCCGGGTACAGGAGAAAGTTATGTTGTTGTGGAGAACAAACCTGCAAACGATTTTCTGAAAAAAGAAAATTATGCGTACCTGATGATAGGCAGGCACCTGTTTGGAAAGGGCCTGCCTTTGCCCGAGATATACGATTATGATCCGGACAGCGGTTTGTTTATCCTGGAAGATATGGGAGATGTAAAGCTCCAGGATGAGGTCCTTCGGCGTAATGATCCGAACAGGCTCCTGGAGGATGTAATAGAGATTCTGTTTGAGCTTCAGACCCGTGGCATTGAAGGATTCAATAAAGAGTGGTGCTGTCAGACGGAGAAATATGATAATTTCGTCATGAGGAGATATGAGTCCGAATATTTCAGGGATTCTTTTCTGGCGGGATACCTTGGGATGAAAAGGGACTGGCCTGAGCTGGAAGCGCCTTTCAGCCATCTTTCGGAAATGGCGTCCCAGGCGGACAGCAATTACTTTCTGCACAGGGACTTTCAGTCAAGGAATATAATGATAAAGCAGGATAGGATAGGAATCCTGGATTGGCAGGGCAGCCGGACAGGGCCATTAGGCTACGATCTCGCGTCTTTCCTGATTGATCCATACATAAATATTGCCTCCCGGGAAAAAACCCGACTTTACAGTAAATACCTGGCGCTCCTCAAGGAATATGATGCCTCGCTGACATGGTCCTTTGAAAGATATTTTCCCTATCTGGCTATACAGAGAAATCTTCAAATGCTGGGGGCATTTTCATATTTGACTAAAGTCCTCGGCAAGATATACTTTAAAGAATATATCCCCGCAGCAGTAACAACACTTAAACAGCTGCTTGACGAATTGATGGATCCAAAGCTATCATCCCTCACGGAAGTTGTTCATAATGTCCAGAGAGAGTATATTGGTGACAAAGGTAATTTTGATGGTTCATCAGTGTAACGGTCGGAAATAAATAACAGGAGGAGTGTTATGGAGGGCTGCATCTTTTGCAAAATCATAAAAGGAGAGATACCATGTTTTAAGGTATATGAGGATGAGAAGGTCCTGGCTTTTGAGGACATTAATCCGATTTCGGAAGGGCACACACTGGTAATCCCCAAGAACCATGCGGAGAACCTGTGGGAAATTTCCGGAGAAGACCTGACCGCTGTTCAACTGGCCGCCAAAAAGATCATTAAAGGCATAAAAGAGGCATTAAAGCCCACCGGAGTTGCCGCACTTCAGCTGAACGGCAGGGGGGCCAATCAGGTCGTGATGCATTATCATCTTCACCTGATACCCAGAATCAGCGGGATGCCGTCCCTGTCAATGACAGAATGGGAGATGAAGCCCGGCAATATGGATGCGATAAAGCGTACAGCTGAGAAGATTGCCGCGGAAGTCAGGTAAGACTTGTTATTGTGTCCATCGGGTTACTTGTGTTGCTTGTGTTATCATTCGTAGACTTATTATTTTTCTTTCTTTAACCCAATAACACAATTAACTCTAATATGCTATGCACCTGAATCCAAGGATGTTTGAGGTGGAATCACGTTCGGACAGGGAACGGTCATATAAATAAAGATCATTCCCTGATATCCAGCTTCCGCCTTTTACTATATATAATGAGCCGTGCTGATCTCCAGAAGCCGGCTGATGGACGTCAACTGTCCATTCCATTGCATTTCCGAGGATATCCATTATGCCCAGGCTGTTTCCGCTCTTCGGGTATTTATCAACCGGCGTTGTATCACCAAAGCAGGAATCCTCAATATTGCAGCATTCCTTTTTAAATTCTTTACCCCATGGATACCTGTATCCATTAAGGGTCCTTGCTGCCGCTTCCCATTGGGCCTCAGTAGGAATCCTTTTGCCGGTCCATTTTGCAAAGGTTATTGCGTCCTCAAGGCTTACCTGAACAACGGGGTGATTCCTCTTGCCATATAATGTGCTGCCGGGACCGTTTGGTTGATACCAGCAGGCGCCTTCCACTACCCTTGTCTCAAGGGCTGAATTCCAGTTTAATGTCTTAAGGCCGGTTTTAATATCCACGCTGTTCTGATATCTGCCGTAATAGACCGCACCATGCCCGATTTTTTCAGCCGTTGTCATATATCCGGTTTTTTCGATAAATATCTCAAAAAGGGCATTGGTAACGGGAAATTTGCCAGAATAAAATTCATTGAGATCCACCTTCTCAGCAGGGTTGCCGTTTGGTTTGATACCTTTTCCTCCAATCATATATCTGCCCTTCGGAATCAGGAGATACTGGTTATAAAACCTGTCCATTTCGGAAAGCATATTATTAAACTCGTCCGCCAACAGTCTCTCATTATTGATTTCATCGGCCTCGACCTCTTCGACAGGGATATCATCAACCTCCTCGATGGAGTCCTCCGCCTCATCAAGGACTTCTGCTTCTTCGAGATCTTCTTCGGCCAGGTCCTCTGCATCAGCTTCTTCCAGGTCTTCAATCTCAAGAACGTCCCCTGCTGAGTCAATCTCCTCGACCTCCTCCAGTTCATCCCCCGGGATCTCTTCCGTTTCAAGCGCATCAGCAGGTTCGATTTCATCTGAAGGGGCCTCTTCCATATCAGCCTCTACCAGTTCTTCGTCGGCCTCTACCTCTTCGATATCGTCTGCGACCTCTTCGACAGGGATATCATCAACCTCCTCGATGTAGTCCTCCGCCTCATCAAGGACTTCTGCTTCTTCGAGATCTTCTTCGGCCAGGTCCTCTGCATCAGCTTCTTCCAGGTCTTCAATCTCAAGAACGTCCCCTGCTGAGTCAATCTCCTCGACCTCCTCCAGTTCATCCTCCGGGATCTCTTCCGTTTCAAGCGCATCAGCAGGTTCGATCTCATCTGAAGGGGCCTCTTCTATATCAGCCTCTACCAGGTCTTCATCGGCCTCTACCTCTTCGATATCGTCCTCGATCTCTTCGACAGGTAGATAATCAATCTCCTCAAGGACGCTCTCTGATCCGAAAGGCGGATTTTTCTCTTGAGAAGGAAGGGTTGATAAACCTTTATCATTATTGCCTTCTATATCCTGTTGAGGGACCTGCCCGGTTCCTGCTCCATCGTCTTTCCCGTATGTGGGGGATATTCCATAGCCTGTATCCCGGACCTGATCCGTGCCATATGGCAGGCCGATTTTTTGAGATATGCTTTGTATGAGTTCCTTCAGTTGATCAAGACTGTTTCGATCCTCCTGTGAATCGGGTCCGGCTCCTGAACGGCTCTTTTTCAATATGTCGTTAACGACTCCCAGGACATCGTTGATCTTTCCCAGGGGAATAATACTCCCGCCACTGCCGCCCCCTGCAAAATTTTCCAGAAGTTCGCTTTTTGCCTTATCGGACATCTCAAAGGTGTTATTTTTACCGATGACAATGCCTTCCGGATTCCTGCCCTCACTGTGAAGCCTGGTCAGTTCTGAGTTTATGGAGGATTTGATGCTGCTGAAATTTTTTCTTTTATTTTTTATGGCGTCAATGCTGTTATCAGTGTCCCATATGAGTTTGATCAGATCATCGGGATCTATCCTTGTCACTGTATGCACGGAATTTTCATCTGAATAGAATTGCCTGAGCGCCCTGATAACCATGGTTTTAATCAGCCTTTCGTTGCTGTATCCAAGGTTATTTATAGCTTCATCAATACCTGATAATGTTACTATTGCGCGCAAACGGGTCTCCAATAAATTAATCTTTTTCAGGGGTTAAATGATTCTAATCCCTGATATATTAAGCAGGAATCATGCCTAAGATAAAGGTGTTGCGTAAGATCTTGAATTCGATAAGTTTTTTAATTTATTCATTTTAAAATCATGATTTCCAATTTCATTATTAATTGTCAATAATATGACGACATGCCCGATTGTGGGAAGAAATAACAAGTAAATTAAACATGTTACTGCTGGCATGTTATTTGCTTATTTTGTACTCATAATGGGACGCATCATTAGCATAGGGAATCATAAAGGCGGCGTGGGGAAGACTACAACCGCCGTTAATCTTTCCGCGGCGCTGGCAGCAGCTGAGAAAAGGGTTTTGCTTATTGATTCCGATCCTCAGGCCCATTCAACTACGGGAATGGGGGTCGATATCCGGCGGATCAGTAAGACCCTGTACAATGGGATACGGGGCGATGCCTCTGTTGATGATATGGTACTTGATGTGGATATTGACTATCTGAAAATGATCCCCTCGCGTCTGGAACTGGTTCGCGCCGATTCGGCGCTGTCGGGAAGGGCAGATAAAGAAACAGTCTTGAAAGAACTTATAAACTGCCAGAAGGATAATTATGACTATATCCTGATTGATTGTGGGCCTTCCCTGAGCCTCCTGACCGTCAATGCCCTTGTTGCCTCCGATTCGATTATAGTGCCGCTTCAGTGCGAATTTTATGCAAGAGAAGGGTTAAGCCAGTTTTTAATGATTTATGACGTCTTTAAAAACACATTCAATCCTGCCATGCGCATAGAAGGAATACTGCTAACCATGGTCGATATAAATAATGAGCTCTGTGAAAGGATCGCGGAAGAGACAAAAAACAGGTTCAGCAATATGGTCTTTGATGCCCGTATCCCAAGGGATAAAAAGCTCCAGGAGGCTGCATACATCGGTAGACCGCTTTTGTTTTATGATGTCAATTCTCCTGGTGCGCAGTCGTATCTGGCGCTGGCAAAGGAGATCATGACCAGAGACTCAAGATAATAGAGAGCATAAAGGAGCCGGAAAATGAAGATAACGAATTCAGAAGTAATAAAAAGCGGGGAGAAAGATCTGATCGACTCTATTACCGCTGATCTTGATTGGGGAGCGATAGAAAATATTTTTTTAACGGAACACAATCTGGGGATCGATGAAGACATAGAATATAAAAGAGGTGATATTATCGCCTTTAATAACCAGGTGGCCTATAAGCTGGAGTTCACCGTCAAGGTTAATCTTTCGGTCCTAATAAACAGAGACGGGGAATATCTGTCCGTAAAGGTCTCTGATAAAAAGGATGATAAGGCGCCGGAAGACCCTCATGAATTTAAGAATCCTGAGGCTGCCGGAGAAGGCACTGAAAAAGATGTGATTGAAAAAAATGAGGGGCACTCGGCTGATGTGAGGGATTTTTCAGGAGACAATTCCGGAGGTAAGCCAATAAACAGTGACAGCCAGGGCATGCAGGACAGATATTTTGAGGCACTCGAACAGATCGGCACAAACGATTCCGGAGAAAACGCCTGAGATAGCGTCAACGGGAATAGATGTCCGGAGGCTTATATTAGATATCGAAGGCACATGATGACCATGAATAGGGAGAATGTTTAACAGGATGGAAACGCCTAAAGAAAATACCTCGGAAAAAGATGGGTTGGCCAAACAGGAAACACCTGGCGCCCAAACCCTGCCGGCAAAGGATATCATGCCTCAATTTGATGAAATCCTTGGTAACAATCTTGACAGGCTTCTGGGCGTCAGGCAGGGGATAGAGGCACTGCCCCTGAATATATTCACTGTGTCATGCCTTATTCTCCTGGCCACCCGTGAGACGGAGATCGAGGGCTTCCCCTATCTGCCGCCTGAAAGATACACCAATGGAAGCCTGATGAAAGATATGTCGGATATGAACATAGAGCACGGAGGCGACCTGGCGGCATATATCGCAGCCATGGGTGAGAAGGGGTATATCAGGGTTGAAAATGACGGGAGGCTTTTTCCTGGATCTCCAATTATGAAAATGGCGGTGCTTTTCGACAGGATTTTCCCCAAGATGCCCGGCCTTAATCTCGTTGCTTATCTTGGGCAGATGATCGACGAGGTCCTTTCCAGCCGGAAAACACTCAGAACAGCCCTTAATCAGTTTGACCAGATGCTGAACCTGCAGGGCGTTTCCCTGTTAAGAGATCCCGATTCCAAACAACGGGATACAGGGAAGTATTTTCCTCACCTGAAGGTTTCGGCGGGGCCTGCTGCTCAGCCGGTTCAGAAGAAGATCATTCCGGTTGATGTCAAGCCATCGGATATCTACAGCAAACTTCAGACCAAGGCATGGACGCCCCCCCAGCACAGGGCCGAGATCCCTATCCCTTCACTCGAACCTGAACAGGATGGAACGGAGAGGGAAGCTACGCCGGTTGTGTTGAATAAACAACATGATGCATCGGACTTGAGCACGGAGGTGAGAGAGCATAGCCTGGAAGAGGCTGAATTCCAGGTCAGCGCTTCCCATGACCGGCATGAATCAAACGGAGATGCCGGGCATATGTCATCAATTGATGAACATGTGCCGGTTCGGGGATATGATCAGGATTTTGACTCGGAGCCTGAAGATGATGATATAGAAAAAAAGATTGCCGCATTTGTTGAGGAACTCAGCATGAAGTGTCCCCTGTGCAGGACTTCAGGGATAGTGCCGCGCACAACTGCAAGGGGCAAATCCTATTATAAATGCACCAATGAAGAGTGTAACTTTATCAGCTGGGGAAAACCTTATTATCTTGCCTGTCCCAAGTGTGAAAACCCGTTTCTGATCGAGACCCCCGACAGTCAGGGGAATATGATTTTAAAATGCCCCAAGACGACATGTCTCCATTGGCAGAAATTCCCGTGGGATGAGGGCGAAGAAAAGGACGTTACATCGCCTGAACAGGAAGCGTCTGCGGCTGCTTCAAAAAAACCCCGAAGGCTTGTAAGGAGGAGGAAGAGGGTGGTTGTCCGCAGAAAGAGTTAACAGGTGATTGAAATGCCGGAGTCCGGGCATAATTATAAAGAAATAGAACTAACCGGGAGTTCCTCCTGCACATGACCCGATAAGGATCGATCAAATTGTTTTATATATATTCCCTCCACCTTATACAGTGCCAGACCTTGGGATAGAACCGGTTAATCCGTAATCCCGCGAAAAAGCCCCGTAAATCCTTTCAGAGTTCATTAGTGTCCATCCCTCTCGTTTTTGGATTCAAGCTGTCAGACTTCGGCGAGCTCAGTCGAGTCGCACTCAGCATTCAGCTTTCAGCTAAAGTCTTATAATTCGACAGGTTGGCTGATCGCTGACAACTGAACGCTCCATCCATTAAAGCCTTATTTATGGATGGACACTAATTAACGTTGCATCAGACATTGAAAAAACATAATTAAGTCATAAATAAAACATAATATATATATTGACAATACTAAATAATATTATCAATGTATATTATAATATAAATACTATTTAAATTGAAGGGATGAAGTCGCCACTATAAGCCGGCCGATCAGAAAGCATGGGTATCGGCGTATAATCCCGGGCTTGTGAGTCAAAATAAAGCAGTTCAAATTCACGATTCCATCCATGGTTAAAATCGAACTCAGGATGTTAAGCAGGCTTTACGATACGGCGGATCATCTGAAGGGATTTCGGAATGGTAGATGCACTCATAATAACAATTTAAAGGAGGAAATTATGAATAGAAGATTTTTTGTTTTGCTGTTGTTATTTGGATTTGGCATTTTTCTTTGTGATCTCAAATCGGGCTACGCGCAGAGTTCGGACATGGAAGAATTTACACTGGAGGAGATAACCGTAACGGCACAGAAGCGCGCGGAGAACCAGCAGAAGGTGGCTATCGCCATGGAGGTCATGAGCGGGGATGAGCTTAAGGAACTGGGCAGCAACGATATAGCCGAGATACTTCAGAACGTTTCAAATGTTGTGTTCAACAAGGATGCAGACGGTTTAAGGGTCTCAATACGCGGCATGGCGGATGATAAGCCGGAGCAGTATTCATTGCCGACAACGGCCCCTGTTGTGGCCTTGAATACCGACGGTGTATTTTCAAACAGGAAGTCGGGCAGTTCAAACCTTTATGATGTCGAGAGGGTGGAGGTTCTTTTCGGTCCACAGAGCACACTGTATGCGAGCACTTCATTTGGAGGCGTCATAAATGTTGTAACAGGGACACCGAAGACTGATTCCTTTGACCTTTCAGGGACGCTCGAATACGGAAATTATAACCTTCTGCATATGGAAGGCTATGTCAATGCGCCGGTAAGCAGTAAAATGGCCGTGCGCGCCGCCTTTTCCGCCTCGGCCCATGACGGATACGTCTCCAACGGCATGGATGATGAGGATATGAAGTCTGCGCGCGTCAAGACATTGTTCCAGCCCAATGACAAATTATCTCTCCTGCTGACCGGGGAAATCGAAAAGAACACAGGAAATGGCTCCGGAAGCGTCGTGGCGTTTAAAAATCAGGATGATAGGGATGATCCATGGACCGCCTATTCAAGCGCAGCCGGTTCCACAAAAGACCAGGTTTCAAAGAAGATATTTGCAAATATAGCTTGGGATATGGGTTTCGGGACCCTTACCATTGTACCTGCATATTCGAAGAAAAATTTTTATACCAGGCAGGCCGGCGAGAATATGGAGGGAGTTTTCGTAATTTCAGATACATATGACAATGGGGAAGATAAAGGCCTGGAGGGTCGTCTGGCCTCTTCCGAGGGTTCAGTCTTTAAATGGATTGTAGGCATTAACTGGTATAAGTCAAGCTATGTTGACAGCATGACTGGCAGCGATGACTCATGGAGAATCAATACGAATATCCAGACTATTAAGGCTGCGTATGGAAATGTTACTTATCCTGTGACAAATCAGTTACGTTTAACAGGTGGCCTTCGTTATTCCGATGACTCAACTTCATTCGAGCTGGAAGCATATCCTGATATGTGGACAAGAGGATATCAGTATGAAAAAGCCACAACGAAATACAAGGACCCGGACTACAAGATCGGTTTTGAATATGACCTGGGGGAGAACTCTATGCTTTTTCTGGACTATTCAACAAGTTATCGGACTAATAAGGGAGAAGACTCGGAAGGAAATCCCCTGGATCCTGAGACGCTTGATGCCTACTCCCTTGGTTCAAAAAATCGGTTCTTAGGGAACAAGCTTCAGTTAAACGCCACGGCATACTACTATCAATATAAGAACTATCTGGCTGTTGGTGGTGGCATGATGAGGTTTTACCAATTGACAGACCTGGACGGAGATGGGATGTATACCGGTGATGGTGAAGCAGTGCCTTTCATGGATGAAGATTCAGGGAGACAGATCGGAAACATGGAGGTATATGGCCTTGATCTTCAAACAAGTACAATTATAACAAATAATGACAAACTGGATCTCTCTGTTTCATATTCTCATTCGGAATGGACGAAACTGTATTTTGATTTTCCTCAAACAGCGAATGACTGGGGAATCGAGGACCTGGATTATGTCGGTAAGGGTAAGCCCTTTGATCCTCATCTGACAATGAATGCCTCCTACAACCATAATTTCAATCTTGCAAACGGCGGCACTCTTACAGGCCGTCTGGATGTCCGCTACCAGTCTTCAACTTTCATGTCCTGGGCGGAAGAAGAGGTTTCATACAGCGATGACGGTTATTATACGCCCCAGGTTGTGTCATTGTCGGGTTATAGAACCCAGGAGGCTTACTATTTAGGCAATATATCAGGGATCTATGCAGACCCGACCGGAAAGTGGACATTTACCGGATATGTGAAGAATTTTACAAATTACGCGGTAAAACAGAGCGGCGGTACGCAACAGATGATGATAGGCGCACCCAGGACTTATGGAGCTGTTTTGACGGTAAGGTATTAAAAAGGGTTTTCAAGGCCGGCCCCGGCGGGTATTTTCTTGTACCGCCGGGGCCGTTTTTTTCCCATCTCATAGAGGATATAAAGGTTTTCAATCAAAACCGTCTGCAATATGTAAAATATTTATAAAAAATATTGACAAAGATCCACGTCTGATTTACGAATAAAACAATATATAAAATATAATATGGAAAATGCATATCAGCTTCAATGTCCGGTTAGTATTTTGCAGGGGGTAGCAACCGGCACAGGTGTCATGGGAGGTCCAATTTTTTAAATTGAAATGGTGCGGCCTGCTGAGGATTAAGCATCAAGCCTGTAAAGCGGGCGGAAAGGGACCTCAAATGCTGAAGGGGTTGAGGTCCCGGCAGATATTATTGATCATACCCGCCCGCTTTAGATCACCTTTGTTCCGGAATTTTGCATACGATCCATTTCAATTTTAAAAATTGGGCCTCCCATGACGAGGTTGCATGCTGATGCAAAATCCTAACCGGACATTGCTGTATGAGAATGGAATTATGACCAAAGGAGGGGACAATGGGTCTGTTTAATTCACTAATAGGAAGAAGGCAGTTTCTTGCTGCTTCAATAACAACAGCTGCAGTCCTGGGAATCGGGAAGGTGACCGGTTTTTTAAGTCCTGTTTCAGCAAGGGGAACAGAAAGGGGGGAGGCTAAAGGGAAAAAGGCTCTAAAAGGCGTTGTTGTATACTATTCGGCAACCGGAAGCACCGGTAAGGTTGCGGGGGCAATCTACAGGGGGATGAAATCAGTAATTGATTGTGATGTTGCCCCGATAAAAAAGATAGATCCCAAAAAGATGGCGGAATATGACGTTGTCGCCATAGGCGGACCAATATGGTATTTCCGCGAAACGGCCAACTTGAGGCTTTTTGTAACCAAGATGCCCAATATGAGCGGAAAGCTTTGCGTGCCCTTCTGCACTCATGGCACAAACCCTGACGGGTTTTTCTTTTCCCTTAATCAGGCCCTGCAGAGAAAGGCATTTACAGTCATCGGGTGGGATGATTGGTACGGCGGATGTTCACATGTGCTGCATCAGCCCAGTCCCTATTTTACTGACGGGCATCCCGATGAGATTGACCTTCAGGAGGCAGAGGCATTCGGCAAGGCGATGGCGGAGCGCGCACAGAGGATCTTTGCCGGTGAAAAGGGTCTGATTCCAGAGATCCCGACCGGAGCCGATGCAGAGTCGCTCTGGGTGCCCCAGGGTTTTGGAGAAAGCCGAGGAATGGGTAACGCCATGCAGGGCGGCGGGATGAGCGGCGGCATGCCTGGAGGTATGCCGGGCGCAGGCGGACAGGGCGTTCAGGCGCCTGGGGCAGCTCCTGTCGCAGCCGGCCTGGCTGCTGCCGGTGGGGCATCTGCCGCAGGCGGAGCTCCGGGTGGTATGCCTGGCTCAGGCATGGCAGGCGGTATGCCCGGTGGACCCGGCGGAATGCCTGGAGGTATGCCGGGCGGCGGATCAGGCTGGGCTGCGGCCGGCGGATCAGGCGAAGCCCCACGCGGGAGACCAGGCAATGCGAATGCCGATACTATGATACCAACTATTGATCTAAAGAAATGTATCTACCCGAGATGCCGTTCCTGTATGGATATGTGTCTAGTGGATGCAATCAACCTTTCCATGATATCAGCGCCTGGATCAGTTGAAGGCTCTTCACTGGTTGTCAAGGAGTCCTGTCTTCATTGCTCTCATCCCCTGTGCGAAAAGGCCTGTGAATATGATGCCATAACATTCGACAACGGGAGCAAGACAGAACATATCTTTGATATGAAAAAGTGCATTTATCCAAAATGTACGCTCTGCATTGATGAGTGCCCCATGGAAAGCCTTGATTTCACTCAGACCCCCACGTATGTCAAGCGCAATTGTGAAGGATGCGACGTGTGCTGGTGTGTCTGTCCTGAGGATGCCATAAGCATTCCTAATATCGCCACTACCCATGCTCTATTGAAGCCCAGCGGATCTGAAGATGGATTTTTTGCCGCACTGAACGCAGCGGAAAAGGCAGGGAAGTTCCGGAGGCTCGTGCCGCTGGACAAGATCGGATGGGATAATATCGTATATATGAATCCCAATGCGCCACGTGTGGTGCTCAAGAAAGAAAATTATCCTTATGAAATGGATAAATAAGGCGCAAGGTACAAGGTATAAGGTACAAGGCAAATACAGTTTCCATTTTTTCATGAAAAAACATAACCATTAAGGCTTTCTAAGAAAAACACAAACCAACACTAAGAAAGGAGAAAAATTATGGGTTTTATAGGAGAAAATCTGGACAGACGTAAGTTTCTGAAAGCGGGTTCCATGGCCCTGGCGGCCCCATTGCTGCTGAAGGCATCAGGACTGTTTTCCCTGGCAACGGCAAAGGCGGCAACCGCCTCACAGAAGGTGACAGATGCCTATAATAAGGCAATAGACAAGATGGTCGAGGGGACCAGGAAAAGGATGGCCAAGGCAGTGGGCTGGGGCAGCGGCAAGCTGGTCACATCACAGGATTTGGTAAGCACAGCATCATCATCGGTAACCTATAATCCATTCTGGATCAACGAAAGTTATGCGGCTGGAACCAGATGGGCAGGACTTATTGCATACCCTATGTATTCTTCCGGCGGCAATATGATTACTACTGTTGAATCCGAGACATCGGATTGCGGTTTTGACCTTCAGTTATGGCCGGGACAGGACTGGGAATTTTATCAGCCGATACGTGTTAACGATACGGTGAGGGCCTGGAACAGGGTGCCGCAACTTATCGAACAAAAGCAGGATCGCGGCGGAGTGAGGGGATTTATTAATGTTGAAGGCGATTACGACATGGTCAACCAGAGGAACGAGATCGCAACCTCAACCAAGAATTATACTGTCCGTATCTTCTATCCCGAGGGTGGACCCGGATCGAAGTTTACGCTGGAAAGATACGCATTCACCAAAGAAGAGATACTCTATCTCGATAAACTGGCGCGTCAGACTGAAGTGCGCGGGGCTGAAATACGGTACTGGGAGGATGTAAAGGTCGGAGATATGCTTAACCCGATTGTAGTCGGGCCGACTAATTTTCAGGATATAGCTACCCAGGGAGGAGGCGGATCTGCGCCGGGAGGTACGGGTACAGGAGCCAGCGTCCCCGGTATGGGCGGCATGGGCGGCGGCCGCGGGGGAGCTGTTGAGGAGAAAAAGCCTGTAGCCCAGTTGCTGGCAAAGGAAGGCGTAATAACGGATAACGAATATGCCCTGGATAAAACAACAGGTTTTTATTATAAGGGCGGCGGGGATACGTTGCGGCACTGGGATGATTATGTTGCCCGTATACAAGGCGAGCCAGGGGCGTTTCTCTGGGGATTGATTTCAATAAAATCAATGATCCGCTGCGTAACCAACTGGATAGGCAATGACGGTTTTGTCAGAAAGTACAGCTGGAGGCATGTAACGCGCACCCTGGTAGGAGATGCCGCGTTCAGCCAGGCGAAGGTAATAAACAAGCGCAATGAAAACGGCGAGTATCTGGTTGATATATTTGTATGGCATTCGGATATGAGGGGCTATATCAATGATGCAGCGGTAGCAACAGTAGCCCTGTTGTCCAAGACAAAGAACTATACTGACTTCAAGAAAGTCATCAATTATTAATATTTCATAGTAAAAGCTTATTCAATATCCCCGAAGGGGATGTTTAAAGGAGAAGAACAATGGCAAAATTTAATATTGGAGACAAAGTCAGGATAAAGAACATACCGGGTTGGCCTACGCCTCCGGGGTACAGGTTTGCCGGTGCAGAAGGGACGGTAGTGGCGTCCGATTTTGACGAGCTGATGAGCGAATTCCAGCCCTATATGGTAAATGTAAAGCTGACAAAGGCTGATAATGCCAAGGAATATGTCGTTGATGCCGGTTTCTGGTTTATTACCGAGTACGTTGAAAAGATATAGCGGCTGAAGCAGCCTGAATACATGAAGGGCAGAAGGTATCCGGTGTGAGTCAAAAGTCACATCCAAAACTCTCTGCCCTTTTTTGCGCCCCCCACCCCCCCCGAAATACCCCGTCAAGCCAGCTGATTTCCCAGGCACGCCGCCAGGGCTCCACTGGCAATCTACTCTAAATCATACCTCTGCATAAGCCGACCCTGAGAAAAGGGGCGGCTTAATATATACATCTTTGGAAGGCATGAATTGGAAGATATTCCACAGGCTGTGTCCAATCAACCTGTTTGATGTGAAAAGATATTTGGTAATTGGGGGTTTTATTTATTAAGGGGCTTACCGCTTGAAAATGAGACCTCAAATTTTATTGAGTATTTATATCTGATAAAATAAGATAGAAAGATATTCTGGGTTCCCTATAAAACATTTACCGGAATGGAAGCCAACAAACCTTAACTTATTGAGGGGGGATACATGAACCGCTTTAAACACTACTTTATCGCATCGGTGACTTTATTACTCGCAGGCTGGCCGATCGTATCTGGTTCAGCCGCGCTTAAACCCACCGCAGCAGTGTCTGACGGCAAGATTGCAATAAGCGACGACGGTCGTGAGAAGATTGAAATCCTTTACGCTGCCCAACGGCCGCTGACTGACCCGAGCGGCGGTTACGCCGGTTTTCAGCCCGGCGAAACCATACTTCCGAAAGGCTATGTCGCTGAAAAAGGCCGACGCCCTTTCAGCACCGACACGATCTATGATCGCGATGTGGCCATAAAGCTTCGGGACGGCACAGTTATCTATGCAGATATCTACCGTCCGGTCACAAGAGAGAAGGTCCCGGCAATCGTTTCCTATGGGCCTGCAGGCAAACGCGCCACACAGCAGAATATGCTGGACGGCATGGGCGGCAGGGACGGCGTGCCCGTGAGGCTGGGTGTACCGCTCGACGGAACATCCGGGCTCCAGGCATGGGAGTCGCCAGACCCTGCCGCATGGGTGCCTGATGGCTATGCACTTGTAAATGTTGATGTCCGCGGAGCATACATGTCCCAGGGGAACCTGCAGCTCTTCGGGACCCAGAACGCAGAGGATGGTTATGATGTCATCGAATTCCTTGCAGCTCAATCCTGGTGCAACGGCAAGGTAGGCATGAACGGCAATTCCTGGTACGCGATTGTGCAATGGTCTGTGGCAGCCACACAGCCGCCACACCTCGCGGCGATAGCACCATGGGAAGGAGAGTTTGATGTATACCGCGATGAATACGTGCGCGACGGGATCCCCATGCAGTCCATGGGCGAGGGTGCAGCGCAGCGTGCATACGGTCCGGGTCTTATAGAGGACTACCAGGCCATGATCAAGAAATATCCATTAATGAACGCCTACTGGGAGAGCAAGATCCCGATCCTGGAGAACATCAATGTCCCGGCCTATGTTGTAGGCGGCTACAACTCCCAGATACATACGCGCGGCACCTATGAGGCATTCAACCGCATCTCCTCCAGGGAAAAGTGGCTGAGGATACATAATACCAATGAATGGGTTGATCTATATACGGAGACCAACCGTCAGGATCTCAAAAAGTTCTTCGATTATTACCTCAAAGGCATCAAGAACGACTGGCCCGGCACACCAAAGGTCCGGCTGACTCTGTTCGATCCGGGCCACACCGATATCGTCAACCGCCCTGAAAATGAATATCCGCCTGCACGCATGCAGCTGACCAAACTGTATCTGGATGCTGCAACAGGCAAGCTCTCAAATACAGCCGTTGCCGGGGAGAGCAAGTTCAGCTATAAGACAGACGGCAAAACAGGACGAACGGATTTTGTCATCAGCTTTGACCGTGATAC
>Ga0209287_10000288_pt1 | contig 33163 bp, 32 predicted proteins | sample PPLLak3cmMay2015_2_FD_187255 | JGI IMG/M metagenome (GOLD analysis project Ga0209287, IMG submission 187255) | Freshwater sediment microbial communities from Prairie Pothole Lake near Jamestown, North Dakota, USA - PPLs Lake P8 Core (1) Depth... | ecosystem: Environmental > Aquatic > Freshwater... | reverse complement strand
CAATCTAAAGTTCTTTGGTATGAGCAAAATTACAACAAAGAACCCTGTTCTCCAAAGGAATGGGGTGAAAAATAGTTGTATGAACTCATTATCAGGTACATGCAATTATTAGGTTGACGGCTATGCCTTAAAAGGCGGAGTTATTAGATCAATCCCCTTTCCGAGGGCCATAACGCTTTGGGTAAGCAGTATAGATACAACAGCTGATGCTTAATCTGTATAATGTCTATTAAATAAATTCATTATTCAGGTTGATTAAGGTTAAACTTTGCCATATATTTATATGCAGCATAATTTACACTTATGATTAAAATAGAATAACATGGGAAGAGTATCCAAACCCACGCCTCAGTTCCCCTTCTCTAAAGGCCTAATGCCACAAGAGGAGATGTTGGAAATGGGTAAAAAGAACAAGCGTATTACCATTGGAATACCCAAGGAGGCTGATACTTCAGAGTGTAGAATTCCGCTTACCCCTGAAGCTGTTGAAATGCTTGTTGAGGAAGGGCACGAAATTATCATTGAAAAGGGTGCAGGGAATCTTGCCAACTACTCCGACAGCAACTACAGCGAACGTGGAGGACAGATAGTTGAAACACCTCAAGAAGTTTTTAAAAGCGAAATCATACTAAAGGTTGCTCCGCTACAGCTGAACGAAACGGAATACCTAAAAGAAAGTCAGGTCATCATCACCTCATTACACCTCAACAGCTCAGCAGGTCAATATCTACGAAACCTAATGCAGAAACGGATTACGGCCATAGCATTCGAGAGCATACTCGATCAGGATGGGGCTTACCCATTAGTACGTGCCATGAGCTCGATTGCCGGTAACACGTCAATACTAGTTGCTGCGGAATACCTCAGCAATGTCAATAAGGGAAAGGGAGTAATGCTAGGCGGAGTAACCGGCATCACCCCAACCGAAGTAGTCATTCTCGGAGCAGGAACTGCTGCCGAATTTGCGGCAAGAGCCGCATTAGGGCTAGGCGCAACCGTAAAAGTATTCGACGACTCCATTAAGCGATTAACTGACCTACAAAACATTCTCGGGCAAAGGCTCTACACCTCAATATTCCATTCTAAGGTATTGGAGAAAGTTCTTAAAACTGCGGATGTTGTAATCGGCACCCTTACACCCGAAGAGATTAAGGGTGGGTTTATTGTTTCGGAGGAATTGGTGAAGCTGATGAAAAAGGGCTCGGTAATCATCGATTTGAGCATCGATAAAGGTGGATGCTTCGAAACATCGGAGATGCGCGACAACAGCAACCCTGCATTCATTAAGCATGATGTAATACATTTCTGCATACCCAACATAACATCGAGGGTTGCAAGAACAGCTTCCATTGCCATGAGCAATGTTTTCTCGCCGATAATCACCGAAATCGGGGAGGCAGGGGGAATGAAATCGCTTCTGAAAGACGATCCCGGAATACGGCATGGGGTTTATATCTTTAATGGAATCCTCACCAACGACTACCTTGGAAGGCTTTACAATATCCCATCGAGAGACATCAATCTGCTAATGGCCGCATTTTAAATAATGTATGAACATACTGTTAAACCTTTCATCTGGAATATTTACTATTTCCTGTTAGCATTTACACGTTAGTTGCCAGTAATGTTGAAAACGACTTCTAGCATTAAATTAAAGATTCGTATATTTGTAGTAAAGTTTTGATTATGACAACAAAAGATTATATACTTTCTACAATTCAGACTCATAAACCAGAGTTCTATAAACTTGGCATTCGGGGTATTGGTCTATTTGGCTCTTATGCTAGAGGCGATCAATCAGATAAAAGTGATATAGATATTTTAATTGATTTCGAACCTGATAAAGAGAATTATGACAATTATATGGCTGTTTATGATATAATTGAACAACTATTTAAGAATGAACGAATTGAGATAGTAACAAAGAACGGATTAAGCCCATATATTGGACCAAATATTTTAAACGAGGTTGTGTATGTCTAAGGAGCCTATTGAATATTTGAAACATATTCGTGATGAGAGTTTGTATATCATCTCTGTTATCAATAGCGATTTAAAAAAAGATGATTTCTTACGTGATGAGACTTTAAAAAGAGCAGTCGTAAGAAGTTTAGAAATAATTGGCGAAGCGACTAAGAAGATTCCTGCTGATTTCAAAATAAAATGGGATTCGATTAAATGGAGAAACATGGCTGGAATGCGTGACAGATTGATTCATGATTATATTGGCGTTAATTATTCCATTGTATGGGATGTAATTAAAAATAAAATTCCTGAATTATACGACCAGATTAAAGAAGTTATCGAAAAAGAATAAAAAACTACTGGCAACACGCAATCATAAAACATTGGGATTTAAGAGGTATGCTAAGCACATCACAGTTGGCAAAGTTCTTATCGGTTGATAGGTTCGTAGCTCCGAAATCCCCACGCTTAATACCGCCAAACGTACTAAAACATGTTACGTTGATAACAATAATTGACTTTAATCGAATACCTCCTAAAAGAAAGACTATAAAATATTCAAGCAGAAAAATTGGAACTCGTTAGAATGATACGAGTTACTAACAATCCTAGCATCCGTTTCTCCATTAAGCGAATATTCACAAGTTCCAAGAAAGTTGACCTTTGGGATAGTTTACCTCAATCCCCAAAAAGAAGAAATCTTAAATGTAACGCTAAACCCAAGTAGAGAGAAGTGTACACCACGAATAAAAGCACCAGTTATTGTGGAACAAATAGATAGGTAATACTCCCCTTCTGTTTACTGGGTGAGTTTGGCGATTCAGTAAAAAGGCTATTAAAAGCAGCAGCAATTGCGGCCTCATCGATACATTCATCGTTAAACGAGTTCTTCGAATCGATTTTTGCGCTTAGCACCTTGCCATCGGGTGAGACCTCAATATCGACAACAACCTGACCCCCATATTGGCATTTATACGATGGTACAGGAAGCGCCATGGCCTTTCGCCCCTCTAAAAAGTATGATATAACTGCAGGCCCTTTAAACTTACCCTCCTCCTTGGGAGCAGTGTTTTTTATGGGAGTGTTAGGAACCTCCTCTAGCCCAGCCAACTGCGATTTTTCGTATAAATCTTTGTTCTCGCTTAATCGCTGCTTAACCATTCCCGCCTCACGGTACAAGTCCGAGGCGTTAATCCCTTTATCATCCTGTAGCGTAGGGTTCAACTCATTTGATTCAACCGCTGCATCAACAGCCACATTTTTTATAGCATCAGCCTCAAGACCCTGATGGAGAAGTTTCTCCAAAGCGTATGCCTCTTTATCCAGCTGCTCCTTCTGCTCCTCGGTAATTGGTAAAAGTTCGTTATTAAAATTTATATCAATCTCTTCAACTCTTGGCGTTGGATTAAAGTTCATTTTAACAATGAGCAGTACAATGGCCAACAAAAGGTGTATAGATACCGTGCCCAGGATCCCAACTTTATGGATATCAAAATAGTTGAATATCCCATCGGAAAGATTCTCAATCCAAAGATAAAAACTTTGCCCTATGCCATTAACCTTAGCCATACTTTTTTGAATAGTGAACAAATATAGTAAATATACACAAACTCAACGAGGCGTACTCTATGCCTCTATATAAGCGGTATATCACTATGATGTAACACATTATGTTTTATCGCCCCATACTGTTGATTTACATACACAACAATAAGAATAAAAAAATCGTTCATATCAAATAATTCTCCTATAATCCTATTATTCTGATACATACAAATTATACAGAGAAAAATCATTTCTTGGATCGATTTTGGCATCTACTCTAAAAAACTAAACAACTATGAACAGAATACTTTTTATCGTATCGATGGCCCTATTAATGGTTGCCACCAGCTGTAAAGAAAAAGAGAAGAAGCAGATTGAACTTCTCACAAAAGAAAATCAGGCTTTACGCAATGAATCTCAGGCAAAGGATTCCACCATCAACGGATTCTTCGAAATGCTAAACGAGATTGAATCGAACCTTGCCGAGATAAAGGTGAAAGAAAACCTTATCTCGAAAAACACCACCAACGGCACGGAGCTCAAAAAGGATGTCCGCGAACAGATTAACGAGGACATCAAGACCATCAATGAGCTGATGACCAAGAATAAGCGTACTATCCAATACCTAAATAGCAAGCTAAAAGAATCGAATTTGAAGGTTGCAGAGTTTGAGAAGATGATTGCACAAACCACACAAACCATCGAGGAACGGGATGCGGAGATATCGGTTCTTAAAGACAAACTCAGCCAAATGGATTTTTCAGTTACAATCCTCAACGCTCAGGTTGATACGCTGAACATTGAAAAGGCACAGCTAACCGAAACCGTAAATAAGCAGGTTGAAACAATCAACACCGCCTACTACGCCTTTGGCACAAAAAAGGAACTTGAACTGAATAAAATTATCGATAAAACAGGCGGATTTCTTGGTTTAGGAAAAACAAGTAAGCTAAAGAACGATTTTAATATCAGCTACTTCACAAAGGTTGATATTTCGAAACTATCCTCCATCCCACTATCTGGCAAGAAGGTTAAGGTTATAACCGTTCATCCAACGGATTCATACAAACTTGTAACTAATCAGGAAGGTATTACTGAAAGAATAGAAATTATTGATGCCGATAAGTTCTGGAGCGCATCGAAATACCTCGTACTAATTGTTGAACAATAAGCAAATATTTGAAATTAATTATTAGGGAGAGCGCCATCGCTCTCCCTTTTTTTACACCTAAATTTGTGCATATGAATATTTGAATAGAAAATGGTATAAATTAGCTCCACTCATTTCACCCTAAATGTCAAAACCCGAAGGACCCGTTCGAATTTGGATTAAGCCAAAGATTTTGGCCGGGTTTACCATTATCATCGCATTTGCGATAATTTCAATATCAATAACATACAACGGGTTTATTGAGCTTTCAAGAACCAAGCAATCGCTATCGCACCCCAATAAAAAGCTGATACTACTTAACTCAGCCCTAGCCGACATATACGAGGCTGAGAGTAATATCCGAGCCTATAACCTCACCCATAAAGAGGATTATCTCAAAACCTATTTTACTTTTCTGGTAAAAATAAGCGATAAGGTTGATACGCTGCTCAACCTCACAAAGGATAGCCATAGCCAAAAGCTAAAAATTAAAACTATAAAGCAACTTCTTGAACAGAAAGAGAATGTGCTCGAGGAGTTTATTGAACTTAAAAGGGCTGACCGCTCCTCCGTTTTCTATGAACGAGCGTTAGAGGAGATTGCCAAGGTACAAACCATAACAAATCTGAATAAACCCATAGTATCACGCTCCATTACAACTACTACCTCCAAACGCGACACTGTTGTTGAACGATCTCCGTCAACAAATTCGGGCTTCTTTGGAAAAATAAAGAATTGGATTTCGAGGAAAGAGAAGGTTGACACCACGTTCACCCAGGTTAGAGTAGAAACCCATATAGATACCATCGCTAGAGCTGGCTATTTACCTGACAGTTTGGTAGGAAACGTTGTCGAAATACTCAATCAAATCCGCAGCGAACAGGAGAGTGCATGGGATTTAGCAAGCATCAAAGAATTGGAACTGCTAAAAAGCGACAAGGAGCTGATGGACCAAATTCGAGTTATCGTCTCAATGCTTGAACGCGAAGAACTATCGCAATCCTACAAGCGATCGAATAATGCCGAAGAGGTTGTACATAAATCAACCATTATCGTGCTCGCCTTGGGTAGCGCTGCGTTAATTATGCTACTACTTTTTCTAGCTGTCATTTTCAGAGATATAACCAAAAGCAACTACTATCGGAACGAGCTGTACGAGGCAAAAAAATACGCAGAAAAACTGCTTAAAGTGAAAGAGCAATTCCTGGCCAACATGAGCCATGAGATAAGAACTCCGCTCAGCTCAATTATCGGGTTAACCCGACAGATTAGAAAATCAGAGCTAAACCCCTCGCAGGAGGATTATATAAAGTTACTCTCATCATCATCGGATTATCTTCTGAGCGTTATCAATGACATCCTTGATTTCTCAAAGATTGAAGCTGGTCAGCTGAGAATCGAAAATTTGCCTTTTAATCTTTTAGAGGTTATTCAGGAGTCAGTCAATACGCTTCGCCAAAAAGCAGAGGAAAAAGGATTAATCATTGAAGTGATAGAAGAGAATCCTTCAAATATGACCATATGGGGCGATCCCTTTAGGCTAAAACAGATTATTCTTAACCTACTTAGCAATGCCATTAAATTTACGGATAAGGGCTCAGTATCGGTTATTAGTGGATATGCGAATGCTACAAATGATTTTATTAGAGTTCAGATTACAGTAAATGATACAGGAATAGGAATCACGCCCGAACAGCAGGCACTTATCTTTGATGAATTTACTCAAGCCGATCCCAGTACAACTCGACGTTATGGTGGAACCGGACTTGGTCTTACTATTGTAAAACGGCTAACTGAGCTTCAAGGTGGCGAAGTAAGCATTGAGAGTCAACCCAATAATGGCACCTCAATAACAATCACAATACCATACCGCATCAAGGGTGAACAGGCTGAAAAAAAATCGGATTCAATGGGATCTCTTAACTTTAAACGTAATGTTCATGTTTTAGTGATAGACGATGATGAGGTTAACCGTGTAATCACCGAAGAATTATTTAAAAGTTTAGGAATTTCAGCCTATTCAACGGGCAACCCTAGTGAAGTTTCTGAACTGTTATCAAAAAATGAATACGATATTATCCTTACCGATATCCATATGCCGGGTATTAGCGGTTACGATATTGTTGATCTTATAAACGAATATGGCTACTCAATCCCTGCTATCGCGATTACAGCCAATAGCATGATTGATGACCCCAATCATTTTACTGATAGAGGGTTTGCAGGTCATCTGATAAAACCGTTCAGCGAAAATGAATTGATAAAAGCCATTGAACCATTCGTTGAAATCCAAAATATTGAGGAGCAAGAAAATGAGGAAAAAAGAGACTCCGATTTAGGTTACGACCTTTCCGATATATTTCGTTTTTCGGGTGGGGATATAGAGTCGGCTAAACTGATACTATCAACCTTTTTGGATAGTACAAACAAAAACCTTGTTGACCTCAACAACCAAATTCATTCAAAAAACCTTAAAGCAGCATCGGCAACCGCTCATAAAATGAAACCTGCGTTTAAGCAATTCAAAATTTACAACATTGCTGGATTACTATTAAAGATTGAAACCATTGAAGATAAGAAGGAGAATCTTCGCGAAGTAAAAGTGCTCGCCGAGGAGTTGAATATCCAAATTAAGCCGATTTTAAAATCGTTAAGGAAGGAATTGGTTCGATTTGGTGCAGGTTCGAGGAGCAGGTAAATTTCCCTATAAATATGGAGAATCAGAAGCAGATTGAAGAGAAATAATACTTGTTAGAAACTAATTTAACATCTCAAATCAGGCCTCTTAATCCCCCAATGCACACGACTAATTATGCTTTAACTTTTTCAACTTGATTATGTAACTCAAGTTAAAGTATATTGATATTAAGTAAAGAATAACTCTAACCACATGTATCCATTCACCTATAATATTTATTTGTTGAATAATAAAGGCTAGCACCAAGCTCATCATCCCAATTGTTAGGTATATTCTATTTATCGCTAAATTCTTGGATTCAGCATCTTTATTCTTTTCCTTTCTTATTAATGCAATAACCCAAATTACTATAAAAACTAGGCATATTCCTACTACAAATCCTTCGATGAAATCTCTTATGTCAATGTCTAAACTTTTAAACTCGAAAAGATTAATCGCTGCTACAAGAATTACAAGCGAGGCTAGTATAGCAACTATAATTGTATTTCTTTTTGTTGCTTGAATTATCATGATATTTGTGATTTAAAGATTATTATTAAACTTGATTAATTACATGTTTGCTGAAATTTTTATTTTATTGATGTGGAATACTCGAATGATGAAACCGAGTTTACGAGTTCGGCGAAGCCAATATTGGAAGAAGAATGCTTGAAGTACTCCCATCATTCCAGTATTCCATTATTCCACTGCCCTATACATATTTGTATTTCATTGCTATACTATATAATACAGAACTCAAATAAACTCAATTCTCTGATTTCAGATCTTCCTTAATCTGTTCCAACTCCTTGATTAAAGGTAGCACCTCTTTTTTTATCCTCCTCATGCGTATAAAGTAACCTACATATGCCCCTAACCCAATAATGATGGTTGAGGAGAAATGGATTAACAATCTTTCCTCAAAACTTGAGCCTTCCAGCAAACTGAAATTGAAAAGGTTATATCCGATTATAAGTGAAAGGAAGAAAAAGAACAAAGGTCTCTTGAAGATATCATTCTGCCTATGCAGCATATTCAGAGCATTATCTAAGAAATCGCTACCAATTGAGCTAAAATCCAATTTAGAAATTTTGAATTGATTTTTTAGATAATATACTAGAAATAGTAAGGTGCTTAAGATTATTTGAGCAATCCCTAAATAGGACAACAATGACATACCCTTGATATCTCTCGTGCTAAAAACTAATAGTATTATTCCTATAGAAGCCCCAACAAGTTTAAATCGATTCAATTTGATTTGATACGAATTAAAAGAATTGATTCTACCATGCAACGATTCAGCAAGCGTTTTCCCCGTTTCGAGGCGAGTATCATCCACCCCTTTGGTCATCCATAATTTTTGATATTCGGCGAAATCATTCATGGCTTTCATTTTCAAATAGTGAAACGAGTTGTTTTTTTATTCTATTAACTTTTACCCCAACATAGTTGGAGGTAACTCCAGTAACCTCCGAGATCTGATCGTAGGATAATCCCTCAAGTATCAACGAAATGATAATTCTATCCTGCTTCTCGAGCTTCGAAATACATTTTGCCAGAGTATTCAACTTCTCCTCAATCTCCCGATGGTCGTCTGAGCCAGAATCCTCAGTGGAAAGATAAACTTCAGAGATATTTGATTTGACTTTACCATGAAACTTGTTGTTTCGATTGTATAGCATCGCAGAGTTAACAGCAACTCGATATACCCAAGTTCCCAGCTGGGAATCGCCCCTAAAACGATCGAGGCTATTCCAAATATTTATCATTATCTCCTGAAAAAGATCCTCAACCTCATCCTTCTGATAGATGTAGGCATAGCAAATTCTATATATCCTATGCCTGAATGTTTCATAGACCTCTGAAAACAACTTCTCCTTATCCTTTAAATTCATTTCTAAATGAATTTCTTAACATTCTCAATAAACCACTCCTTGTCGTCGAGCATGATAAAGTGACGTGATTTTTCGTTAATAAATATATGACAATCCTTTAAATCTTTGAACTGATCGTTAACTCTTTGTTTTATCGTAGCATCATCTATACCCATTGTTTTGTATATTGATTTGGAGCATAGAACTACAGTAGGAATGGTTATCTTCTTTAAAAGAGGACGAAGATCGTTAGAAAGCATAAAGGCTTGTGCCTCTGTTACATTTTTTCGTTCCGACAGAATAATATTGTTATAAATTATCTTTTCATTGATAGTGTCGGAAACTAATTGCTTTACATTCTGCAACCAAAAAGTCGAGTAGTTCTGATCGGGCAGTGCCAATATCTGACTTTTAAATGCAATGGATTGTTGTTTCCCAATTTCTTGCGTAAATGCTGGATTATACATTGCAAGAGAGAAAGCGTAGGAGTCAACAAGAATCAATTCCTTAAACAGCTCAGGATTTCTGCTAATTAGTTGAATCGATAGAAATCCTCCAAAGCTATGCCCCATGAGTATCGGTTTATTCAGCTTTTCAGAGTTGATGTACTGTTTTATTTCATCCATCACTTTAGAGAAATCTGAATCGTTCTGATTCTTTTGCCCATTTAAACCTTTGATAGAAATAATGTGGCATCTGTTTTTTTCCGAGAGCACTTCAATTGTGCTTTTCCATACGTTCGTTCCTCCTAAACCAGGGATTATTACAATTGATGGACCTTTTCCTAAGCTTAAAACATCTATTGTTTCATAACCACTCGCAAGCATATAGTTGCATACAAAAAGGATTGCAATAGCTACTTTTTTCATATTTTAAATTTTTGATTTTTCTATTTAGTTACATCTAAATGGAAAATATTACAAAGGGTAATAAAAAAATATGTTCAAGTTTTTTTGCAGTATTATCTAACCTGATTATCACTCCGATAATTAGAGGTTAAACATCAGCTATTTAATTATTTATCATAATAACTGAGTTTGGTTAGGTGTGTGATTATGCTGAATAAGGAATATAATCATACCCATTTTGCGTACAAGCAGAATATATGTCTTTCTCTAATTTGAAATTGCGCTACTGACTTTACGTCTGACCTCTTCTAGTAGTAGTTCGGGTTCTTTTTCGCTATATAGTTTTATATCAATCGGTTCGTGGATAACCATTTTAACTCGACCTGGTAGAATATTAATTGTATTTGTAGGCAGTATATTCTTGGTGTCAACCAATGTTATGGGAAGAATAGGCAGATTCAAATCGTAAGCAATCTTAAATGCCCCTCGTTTAAAAGTCCCTAGTTCACCCGTTTGGCTTCGAGTTCCCTCGGGGAAGATAACGACAGAGGTTCCGTTCACCAGTTTACGTTTGGCCTCGTTAATGCTTTCGAACGCTCTCTTGCTATTGGACCTATCGATAAAAATATGCCCCACCTTTTGGCTACCAAAACCAATACCCGGAATCTTTCGTAGCTCCTTCTTCATCATCCATTTAATATCAATCCCAAGCCATCCGTAGATTAGAAAAATATCATACACGCTCTGGTGGTTGGAAACAACCACGTACGATTGCATTTGATTCACATTTTCTCTCCCGCTCACCTTAACAAGCATTGGTGTTAGAATAGCATTAAGCCTCGACCAAAGAACGCCTCCAATATAGCTACCTACCTTTTGATTTACAAGGATGGAGAAAATCACCGCCATTATCCCAAAAAAAATGGTATTAACTAAGAGGAATGGTAAAAAAAATAACCACTTGTAGGGCTGATAAAAAAAATAGCTGACTCGTTTCACTTTTCTTCATGATTATTCTGCAAAAATAAAGTTTTGGAATATTCGATGTTCTTCTTAATGGATTTTTTACAGCATTCAAACTGTAACCTAATCAATAATAGCAGCAACTATCAGATAATTGTCTAAAAAAACGGCAACGGGAAATACCCATTGCCGTTTTTTATCGCTGAAAAGAATCAACTACTCATACCTTAGCAGGTCTGCCGGATTTCCATTCGACGCTTTAAGCGTTTGAGAGGTGATTGCGGCTAATCCTATAAAAAGCACGATAAAAGCCCCACCGAAAATTGTACCAAAACCAATATCGACATGATGAGCCAAATACTGTAACCACAAATTATTTACCATAAAAGCAATTGGAATTGCAATTAAAGCAGCAATAGCGAGCATCCAGATATATGCTTTAGAAACTAAAAATATAATCGTACTTACATCTGCTCCATAAACTTTTCGAATACAAACCTCCTTAATTCTTGTTTGCGCAGTATAGGTAGCCATACCCAATAAACCTAAACTAGCAATTAAAATAGCAAGAATAGTGGCAAAACCAACCGTGTAGATAATATCCTCGAAGAATGAATAGAACTCCTTAATCTCATCATTAACGAATTGTCCCTTGTATTCATGGGCAGGATCAATTTTCTTCCATTCACTCTTTAATTTATCAATGGTTTGGATCATATTTGGTGAGCTAATCCTTAGCGAGGCAATTCTATAGCTTTTACCCTTATTGCGTAAAACCATGGCATCCGAGTTCATGAAAAGCGCTACGTATTTGTAATCTTTTATTACACCACATATTTCTACATATACTGAATCATCTGCCTCCCAATAGCTTTTACCAATGGCTTCAGCGGGCGAAGCAAAATTCAACTTCTTTACCGCTTTCTCGTTAACGATTATAAATTTACCATTATCATTAGTCCCTTTTGGAAAATTTCCACCAGCAACCAATGATAATCCCATAGTTTCAATATAATTATCATCAGCACTAAACATATCCATCTTGATGTTCTCATCATCTTTTTTCTTGCGAAGTTTTATTCCCCACATGTTTCCCAATCCGGGAGTGTGCGATGAACCCGAAATAATTTCAACCTCAGGGATTGATGAGTAAATATCCTTCACCTGGTCGAATTTATGACCCTGCAGATCGATATTGTAAACCACTTTCTTATCGAACCCCATTTCAGCATTCATCATCATATTCAGCTGCCTATATACTAGGATTATAGTAATAATAAAAATCATAGAGAATGCAAATTGGCTTACTAGCAAAATCTTACGTAGGGTAAGTTTCCTGAAAAGTCGGATATTATTCGCCCCCTTTAAGACCTTTATCGGCTGAAATGCCGATATAAAGTATGACGGTAAAGCACCTGATATTAAACCAATCACAAAAGCAAAGATAAAGAACCACAGGTAAACCATAATATTCTGCTCAGGGCGAATTTGTAGAATACTCATCATCTTCATCCCTGCAAAAGCGGGAAGAAGCGATTGGAGGATTACAAAGCCAATAAAGGCAGAGATTAAAGCAATCATTACTGCTTCAATAAGGAATTGAGCAATAATTTGACCTCTACTAGCACCAATGGTTTTCCTAACCCCAACCTCTTTTGCACGTAATAACGATCGAGCAATAGAAAGTGACGTGTAATTAAACGCTGCCGATATCATTATTACCAAAGCTAAACCAATAAGAAAGTAAATAAAAACCTTAGGCATTGCCAATCCCACTTCATTGCCAAGAATTGGACCTGGGGTTATCTTCGTTAGCTGTTGCAGACGAAATTTTACTTTATTCTCTTTATCTGTGGCATACTTTTCTGCTGTAATCTTATCGAATATTGGATTAAAGTCATCCGGATTAACATCTTTTTTAAGAAGGAAGTAAACATAGCCAGAGTAGTAATTCTTCCAGTCTAACCCAAAATTCTTTTTGTTTTTCATCTTCGCTTTAGCTTCAGCTGAACTCAACGAAGCCAATACCTCAAATTGGATATGTGATTTGTATTTTGTTTTTGGAATAATACCAGTTACCTTATAGGTCAAACTATCGATGATCACTTCGTTTCCTAGGGCTTCATCTTTACCGAAAATCTTTTTTGCTGCATCTTCGGTAAGTACAACAGTGAAGGGTTCCTTCAACACATCCTCGGGTTTACCTCCCCTTAATGGAAAATCGAATAATTTAAAGAAATGTTCTGAAGCAAAAAGACTTTTCACTTCAAGGGAAGATCCTTTATACTTTGCTTCATCTGAATAGGAGTTCTCCAGTACTACAAAATCCTCAATTAAAGTCGAACTCTTACTTATCTCGTTGCTTAGCGCTATTGGCGATGAGGCGAATCGAATCTTAATATCCGTTGCTATGGTATTATCGCTCAAAACCCTATAGATTCTATCCTTTTTTGAGTGAAAGTTATCATAGGCGTATTGATCGAGAATGATTACGATTATTAGCATACATACGGAAATGCTAAGCGATAGCCCAATAATATTGATTATTGAGAACCCTTTTTGCCTTAGAATATTTCGATAGGCTGTAGTAATGTAATTTTTGATCATGATTTTATATGTATTATTTTTTTATAGAAATTCAGTATTCAGAAATGCCAATCTATTTGTTCGATACAAGTTAACACTTTCGTATCTATATCTGTTTTCTGCTCAATGTAAAGATCAGAACTATAACTCTTTAAATAAAACATTTGTGATGTATAAACAATTAAATGATGAAACTCGCTTATTGTTGATGAAACCTATTGAACACATTCCCTTTTCCTCAGCCCATAACTATAGACACTCAATATTATAAAAGACGGAACAATCTTCAAAAAAAATAGCCACAGATTCACAGACCATTCAAGCAGTAAAAAATAGAAATCTGTGAATCTGTGGCATTTTCTCATAAACAGACATCAATTAGCACTTTGGTTTTCGAATCAAAAAAAACCCCGAATCTCTTCGGGGTTATGTTGGCTAAAGTTCTATCTCGATATCGTTCCGATCAAAAAAGTGGAACTCTAATAAATGGTAGGATGACATGGGTACAAGCTTAATTCTAGAACCGTACTTGAACATCCATTTTATACGTTTGGATATAAATCCTTTTGATATAAACGCTGCAATGTAGGGGTGCAGCTTCAAAATAAAGTTCTTTATTCCTCTCTCATTCACGAGGAAAGTCAGCTGATTCTCAATCTGCTCATCGAAGATAACAGTTGGCGAAACCTCGCCAGATCCCTTACAGGTTGGACATTTCTCAACTGTGCTAATCTGCATTTCGGGCCTAACCCGCTGACGGGTTATCTGCATCAAGCCAAATTTACTCAACGGTAAAATATTATGCTTGGCGCGATCCTTGGCCATTAGGTCTTTCATCTTATCGAACAGAATCTGTCGATTCTCCTGAGAGTGCATGTCGATAAAATCGACAACAATGATACCGCCCATATCCCTAAGCCTTAGCTGACGGGCAATCTCTTCAGCAGCCGACAGGTTAACATCAAGGGCATTGGTCTCCTGATCGTTAGTTGCTTTTGAGCGATTTCCGCTATTCACATCAAATACGTGAAGTGCCTCGGTATGCTCAACGATTAGGTAAGCACCACTTTTAAATGAAACCGTTTTCCCAAAAAGGCTTTTGATTTGCTTATCGATTCCAAACTGATCGAAGATGGGAACATTCCCTTGATATAGCTTAACAATCTTCTCCTTTTCAGGGGCGATGGTATCGAGATACTCCTTAATATCGTTATAGACATTCTCGTCGTTAACGTGAATATTATTGAACGATACGTTAAGCATATCACGCAGAATGGTTGATGTACGTTTTAATTCGCTCACCAAAAGGCTTGGAACGGTTGCCGTTTTTAGCTTTTCATAAGCCACATCCCATTTTTTAATAAGCCCACGAAGTTCTGCATCGAGCACAGCAACCTTTTTCCCTTCGGCTGCAGTCCGAACGATTACTCCAAAGTTGCGTGGAATAATACTCTCCATAAGGCGTTTCAGCCTCTTTCGCTCTTCTGGCGATGCAATTTTTTGCGATATGGAAACCTTATCGGAGAAGGGCATCAGAACAAGGTTTCGTCCAGCGATAGATATCTCTGAGCTCAACCGAGGCCCTTTGGTCGAAATTGGCTCCTTGGCAATCTGAACAAGAATCGATTGCCCACTGCTTATTACATTTCCAATTTTTCCGTTCTTATCAATTTCCGATTCAAGCTTTAGCTTGGTTATTGGAAGAGACTTGTTCTTTTTGGATAATGTGGATTGCAGATACTTGTTAAAAGTTTGAAACTGTGGCCCTAGGTCGAGGTAATGAAGAAATGCATCCTTTTCGTAGCCTACATCCACGAATGCTGCATTTAACCCGGGCATTATTTTTTTTACCTTACCGAGATAGATGTCGCCAACCGCGAACTGAACGTTGCTTTTCTCCATGTTGAGCTCAACGAGCTGTTTGTTCTCAAGGAGGGCAATCGCAATTTCAGTATCACGTACATCAATTACAAGTTCGATATTCACTTTTTTTTTAGTTTGTGAAATTAGGTAAGGTAACTAGAAACAGGTCAACCTAAAGGACTCATGGCTCTTTAGGTTGACAGCATATTTGTAAATATGTTAAGAAAAATAGGGATTACTATTTTTTCTTCTTGTGACGGTTTTTACGAAGACGTTTTTTCCGTTTGTGGGTGGCCATTTTATGCCTCTTCCTCTTCTTTCCGCTTGGCATGGTGTTTATTTTTAATAGGTTAAAAAACTAAAACTACTTCTTTACGTGTGATTTAACCTTACCAACAAAGGTTTTAGCGGGTTTGAAAGAAGGAATGAAATGCTCAGGAATAATAATAGTAGTATTCTTTGAGATGTTACGGGCAGTTTTTTTCGCACGTTTTTTTACGATAAAACTACCAAAACCTCTTAGGTAAACGTTTTTTTCTTTTACTAAAGAGTCTTTTACTGTTTCCATGAAAGCCTCAACGGTTTTCTGAACAGTTACCTTCTCGATTCCAGTATTCTTGGAAATCTCATTTACGATATCTGCTTTTGTCATGATTAAAAATCTTTAATTATCAATTGATTATACTTGTGTTTTCAATTTCGGACTGCAAATATAAATGATTTATATATATAAATGAAATACAAATGAATTATTTTTGATAACATTTATTTATGGTTTGATTTGATCCAATGGATTTTAAGAACATTATTATTATTTGGTATAACCAGAATCGGCGCGATTTGCCTTGGAGAAACACCGAAAATCCTTATTATATATGGATAGCGGAGGTTATTCTACAACAGACTCGAGTGGCACAAGGACTCGGTTACTACAATCGGTTTATAAGCACATTCCCCACGATAAAAGATTTAGCTAACGCAGATATAGATAAGGTGATGAAAGTTTGGCAAGGGTTAGGTTACTATACTCGTGCTCGAAATCTGCATGGAGCAGCAAAGCAAATAATGGCTGAGTATAATGGTTTATTGCCAACATCATATCAGGAATTGCTGAAGATAAAAGGCCTTGGTCCGTACTCTGCGGGAGCAATAGCTTCATTTGCATTCAAATTGGCTGTTCCTGCAATCGATGGTAATGTTTATCGAGTTCTATCGAGAATTTTCGGGGTGTTCGCTTCCCCTGAAACATCAGCAGGTAAAAAAGAGTTCTACACACTAACCATGGAGCTAATCGATAAGAGACACCCCGATACTTTTAATCAAGCGCTGCTTGATTTTGGCGCAATGCAATGCGTACCACGAAGTCCAAACTGCCTAGCCTGCCCTTTCAACGATATCTGCTATGCTTACAGAAACAACCTAATCAATCAGCTGCCTTTGAAAGGAAAGAGAATTGCCACACGCGACCGATTTTTGAACTATATAATAATAAGATATAAGGATTCTACCTTTATCCAAAAGCGAGAAGCGGGCGATATATGGACCTCGCTATACGAATTTCCGCTTATCGAAACGGCAAATCAGGTTGAAATCGATTTGTTGATAATTGAACCTTTATGGAGTGAGTTTTTCGGGAAAGAGAGATTGAAAATTCTACATAGCTCTCAACCCATTAAGCATATACTGAGCCATCAAACGCTCTATACCAAGTTCATTATCGTTGAGATTGACAAACCGACCTACTATCTTAAAACGAATTACCTTAAAATCCCAATCCCCAATATTCAGGACTACTCAATCCCAAAGGTTATCGATAACTTTTTAGCGGCAGAGCCATCGGAGAAATACTTAAGGAATAAAGGGAGAAGTGAAAAGTGACATACATGCAATTATTTGGTTATTCGACAAAAGGTATGGAAAGGACGAGATATAATCTGGTTTTGCTCCAATATTGACCCCAGAGGGGTCGGATGTTTATAGAAACAATGCCCATTTATAGTGCGACCCCGGCTGGGGTCGAATGTTCCTAGGGATAGAATTTTCTATAGACATATAATCCCTCTGGGATTAAGAAAGCCAATGAATAAAAAGTGTGTGAGGTTTTCAAAAGATCATCGATAAAATCTTACAATTGTAGAATTACAACTATCCACTAGTTTTGTCGAATAACCAATTATTTACTACCACATATTTTTAATGTGATTTTTTATTCATTTTAAAGCCTACCTTGACAAACCCAAATAATTCAATCAAATTATTTTTAATTATTAGATAATAAACTTGTTGAAAAAAAATATATTTCATAATTTTACTTAAGAAACCTTAATTATTAAAAACTAAAAAAACCTAAAACGATGTCAGTAAATAAAGTTATCCTCGTGGGTCATGTTGGCAAAGATCCCGATGTTCGACACCTCGATAGCGGTGTAACCGTTGCGCGCTTCTCTCTAGCAACCAACGAAACATACACCGATAAAACCGGCAAAAAGGTTACCCAAACCGAATGGCACAACATAGTAGTGTGGAGCAAACTTGCCGAAATTGCCGAAAAATACGTTAAAGCAGGGAAACTCCTTTACATCGAGGGACGCTTAAAAACCTCTTCGTACGATGATAAGGAGGGTGTTAAGAAGTATAAAACAGAGGTTTTTTGCGACAACTTCCGTTTCCTAGGTCCATCGGGGAATGCCGAAGCAGGGGGCAATGGGAGCCAGGCAAAGTCGGTTGAAGCAGCTACAGTTGCCGAACCACAGGGCTCGATTCCCGAACCCGATGATTTGCCTTTCTAGCATTAACCATCCCCTAATATACTAGGGTTATTGCTTGATTGCACCTTGTACGCATCAAACAATAACCCTTTCTTATTTAGTTATTGGTAGAAAACACCTAAATTCAACCCGTTTTAGTATTGCAATTCCCGAAGAGCAAATATCAAATTACCAAGATACTAGCACAATGTCAAGAACAAAAACGGTTACTATCTATTTTACAATAGGACTATTCACAATGCTCATTGGATGCCAATCCGCTCCCATTCCCAAACCCCGTGGATATTTTCGTCTAGAATTTCCCGAAAAGCAGTATAGAGTTCTCGATTCAACATTCCCATACAGGTTCAGCTACCCAACCTATGGTTATATTGTAAAGGATAAGTATTCAGCAAGTGAAAAGTATTGGATAAACATTGAATTCCCTAGATATAAGGCGAAAATTCATATCAGCTACAAAGAGGTGCATGGCAATATCGATACGCTGATTGAGGATATTCGAACCCTCGCCTACAAGCACACCATAAAGGCCGATGCGATTAACGAAAAACTATTCTCAAACCCCGAAAAAAAGGTGTATGGAATCCTATATGACATAAGGGGCAACGCTGCAAGCTCCTTTCAATTTTATGTTACCGATTCGGTTAAGCATTTCCTAAGAGGCGCATTGTACTTTAGCGTTCACCCCAATAAGGACTCACTCGCTCCAGCTATCGAGTTTTTTGGCAAGGATATGACCTACCTTATTGAAACGCTTGAATGGAAATAGAAATTATCAAATATGGGGTTTTACAGATTAATTGATGATAGTCAGGTTCAAATTGCTCTTTGGAGGATAACCGAAACCGAAGAGGATTTGAAAAATCTTACAGGTCTCGATTTATCAAGTAAATACGCTTACCCTCGACGAAGGATCGAAACCATGGTGGTAAGGGCAATGCTCAACCATTTAAACCATTTTGAGCCCATCAGCTACCACCCCAACGGAAGGCCCTACTACTCCGACGGGAAGCCCCACATATCAATTAGCCATACAGCCAATATGGTTGTTGTGGCATTCAGCCAAGAACTATGTATTGGTGTTGATATCGAAAGGGTGAATCGTGATTTCAAAATTGTTGCCAACAAATACCTTTCAGTAAACGAGCTGCAATGGATTAACCTTGAGCATCAAAAGTCATTGGCTCTTGCATGGTGTATTAAGGAGTCGGTTTACAAACTCCCATGGAGAGAAGCAAAACATTTTATAAACGATATTAGTATTAGCAGATACAACAATCCTGCAAATAGTGGAATCATTAATGTTGAGGTGATTGACCTGAATGAAATACACCAGCTGGAGCTAAAATATCTTTTTTTTGACGACTTTTGTCTTTCGTGGGTTGTAAGTAATTGTATTCTATAGAAATTAGCATTTGATTTAAAATGATACACCAAAAAATCATCGATTCGAAAGGAGAAGAGAAACTCTTCGCGCTGCTTCTCGACCCCGATAAGTGCGATGGAGATCATCTTGAAAAACTTTTGCCAATTGCTCTGCAAAGCAATGTTACGATGTTGTTAGTTGGAGGAAGCCTAGTAAAAGCAGATTTAGGCTCATTCATTTCAACCATCAAAAAGCGATCGCCTCTACCCGTTGTAATCTTCCCCGGTAATGCAATGCATTTCAGCACCGAAGCAGATGCAATCCTACTACTATCTCTTATTTCAGGAAGAAATTCCGATTTTCTGATTGGCAATCATGTAATTGCATCTAACGCAATTAAAACTAGCGGCTTAGAAGTTCTTCCAACCGGCTATATCCTTATCGATGGAGGAGTTCAAACCTCTGTTCAGTATATGAGCAACACCATGCCAATTCCTGCCACAAAAATTGATATTGCGGTAGCAACTGCATTGGCTGGTGAGCAGCTAGGTCTAAAAATGATTTACCTTGAAGCAGGCAGCGGAGCAAAAACCCCAGTCCCAATCGAAATGATAAAAGCGATTCGCAACGAGATAAGCATCCCTTTAATTGTTGGAGGGGGACTAAAAACTCCCGAACAGGTGAAAGCAGCATGGAATGCTGGAGCTGATATGGTGGTGGTGGGAAATGCATTGGAGAATGATATTGAGAGATTGTCTTTAATGGCAGATAGAACATAAATTAAAAAACCAGTAACTACTCAGGTACATTTTCAGATAACCATTTTCTTTCATGGGCAAATGTAAACTACAGCTATAAAGGCTGTCACTCGCTTTTGCCTCTCGCAAACCTGCCCGCCTTACTTAGGTACTAAGGCAGGCGGGGCCGCAAACCTGCCTGCCGGTAGGCAGGGGCCGCAAAGAAAGAAAAAACGAATTCGTTTTTTCCCTTTGCGCGCTAATTGATTGTAATTCTATTAATCTCATTTTTCTAGGCTAATTCTAACAAAAAAAGCCCAATGAATTTTCGGCTATATTTATATTGGATTTATCTTTTTGCTCATAGAGTACCTTAACGTCATTGCGGCTTCCTTGCCTGCCGGCAGGCAGGTGCGACTTTGCGTGAGAGTTTTTATTGCTGCTGAATAGTTACAAAAACCACAATAGATACATTAGTTCACATAGTTTGAGCTTCTAATGTGTTCTATTGTGCCTACTGTGGTTAATGTTTCTCCTGTTTTCCGCACTTTTTCGGGACACCCTCTATAAACCCTGTAAATACTAGAAAACATTTTAATACTGGACGTCCTATTTTATAATGTATTGATTATTAGATTAGAAATGATTTTCGCCATCGTATGGCAGAAAAAAATAAAGTGAGCTTTTTGAGAATTGAATATTTGAGTTAAAAACTAAAAAAATGAAGACAATTCAATTGTCATGGGCTTATGAAAAAGGGAAATTTAATTTAGGTTGTCCTAACGCTGAAAAACAGGAAAAAACCACAATAGACACATTAGTTCACATAGTTTGAGCTTCTAATGTGTTCTATTGTGCCTACTGTGGTTAATGTTTCTTAGTATTCAATCAACTCCCTTATCGGATTCCCTGTTGCCCCGTTAGGCCAAGTTATACCAAGCATGGTTGAAAGGGTTGGTGAAATATCGGTCATATTTACAGGGGAGAGTATCGAGCGACGTTTTACTTTCCATCCATACCAGATCAACGGTACATGTACATCGTAGCTATAGGCTGAATTCCCCGATGTAACGGCTCCGCTACTTTCAACCCAGCCTGGCTCAAAGTTTAGGATGACGTCGCCTGAACGGCGTGGATTGTAGCAATTTTGGAATTTTTCGAAAACCCCAGTGGTAAAATTTGAACTCTGAAGGGTGCTTGCTGTAATGGCGTTCGCAACCCCTGAGAACTCAAGCATAAAATTGGCAATTTTCTGTTGTACATCAGCCAATTTAAGATTCGAATCCTCAATAATTCGATGATTAAGGTAAATCTGCTTCTCGTTATAGGCTACAACCCAATTGCCTTGCCCATAAATAGCCCTCAAATAGCTTCCCAATAATGCTATCGCCTTATTCGGATCGAAATAGCCACCCGGAATCTTCGATTTTTCGAGATACGCAGGGGTTGATGCAATACCCTGATCGGAGGTTAGTACAACCAAAACATTCTCGCGACCAATGGCTTGATTTAGGAACTTCAGGAAGTGAGCTAACTCCTTATCCAGTTTAATATAGGTATCCTCAACCTCTATGGATTGTGGTCCATACTTCAACCCAATATTTCTATTTACCGAGAATGTCAACGTTAACAGATCGGTATGCTCATCAGCCCCTAGGTTCTCACCAGCTATTGATGCTATAGCAAAATCCTTTGCAAGCAAATTCCCATAAGGCGATTCGAACATTGGTGCATAGCTAAGGGTTGGGCTTTTCTTTTGAATAACGCCATCCAACATCGATTTTAGCTTATCCTTCAACTTTTTCTTCACCTCAGGAACTTTCACCTTATTGGTATCCGCCTCATCGTATGTATCAATGGGTTTCGATGCGCTCCACTCACGCTCAGCGTATAATTTTGCAAACTTTTTAGTATTAAAGGTATCTGCCCAAGCGGGTAGCTCCGACATAAAGAACGAGCTGCTAACCCAGTTCCCTTTTTCGGCATCGAACCAGTAAGAACCCGTTGGATTATGCCCTGTTGACAGAATAGCCGAACCAGCATCGAGCGATATGCCAACCACTTTCGATAAAGGATCGTAAAGATTCAACTCATCGCCAAAGGTGCTTGTGATAATTTGCTTCGGCGAGTATTTCCCGCTAAAGAAACTACCGCCTACGGTACTCATCTTCTCATCGGCAACGGCATCAATCTGCGCTCCATCGGATTTGTTATACCATTTATTGGAGATTATGCCATGAACCATTGGGTTTGCACCCGTTGCAATGGTAGCAATACCCGGATATGATTGGGTTAACAGATAGTTGAATCTGGCATTTTTGCAAAATGTCCCATCATTTATAAGGAGTTTAAACCCTTCTTCGCCAAACTTATCCCAGTACCGATGGATGTAATCGTATCGCATTTGGCTAACGATAACCTCAACGATAAGTTTAGGTTTTTCGGAAGGGATAGCCATTCGTTGCTGTGAGAACAGCATATTTGTAAAACCGATAAAAAGGGCAAACGGGAGCAATAATCTCTTCATGATAAAAAATTTAAGGGTGCTTCGCTAGCACCCCCACAAAAATATTAAAAAAATGATTGCCTAGCGGATGTGTTGGACAATCTGTGAATAAGATTTATCACCTACTCTCAAAACTATAGCATAGCTGCCGCTTACAATACTTGTTAAAGTGTTAATATTAACAGCATTTAAGCCTTTCTGGCAAAATCCATCTGCGAGCGAAGAAATCATACGACCATCAAGGGTATAAAGAGAAAGACTTGTATATTCAGGTTTATCGAGGTTGAAGGTAATATTGAAATCACCGCTGAATGGATTTGGCCAAACCTTTAATTGGTAAGGGTTGTTGCTTTCATTATTAATACCAGCGTTAGGATCGATTTCAAGTACAACATCCTGATTAACCGATGAGCTCCAATTGACGATTGAAATGGTTTTTGTTTGCGGTATGTAGCCATAGGCCGAATAGGTAACCTGCCATGTCCCAGGCTCAATGGGTCGTGCATAAAACCCTGATGTTGAGCTTGAGTAAACATGGGAGCTATCCCTGTCATGACCAATGATATAAACTCTTGCTCTTACAGGCTGCCCATTAGTGTTGGTGATAACACCACTAATACCTTTAGTAGAAGATTCAAGGTAACACAAAAAAGATTCTTTATTATAAGTCCAATAATTTTGCAAATGTTCAGAGGGAGTTGGGTCATTTACATTAGGCGACAGTTCAATCGTTACCTCTTTACAATGATGCCACCAATTCATGTAGTCTTGCCTTCCCCCAGTAACGACATACCAATCACCTCCATTAGTAATTCCATTGACTTCATCGGTAAAGTACCCTGTAGGGCTATTAGCCTGAGCAGAATCAGCGTATTGACGAGATACATGAATAAACCAATTATTATCGGAATGCGTTTTTGATGCACTTATCCAAGTATCCCAAGGATAGTTAACCAGTTCCACTCCATCGTGGAAGTTTGCTGAAAGTGTAAAATGCCGAGCAGATGCAAAGTCCATCATAATCTGATTCTCAGCTGGAATAGCCGTAGGATACCCAACCCTTGGGTCAGGGAATTTACGATTTAGATCAATACTCCCTGTACTATTATATCGAATTGCGCCTGCAACCGTATTATCTCCACCATAATATGTCCCATCGGGATTTGCGTTGGGGTTTATGTAGATTGCCATACTATTAAGCATCGATGCTATACGAGTATCGGTTGCATAGTTCGAAAGCATATAGTCGATAAACCTTAGCATTAGAATAAACCCTGTAGTCTCGTCGCCGTGCATGGTGCTTGTATAAAAGACCTCAACCTCGGGCTCTTCAACGCTTACATTATCGGAAAGCTTAACAACATAAATTTTGTGAGCATTTGGGGTCATACCTATCGAGTCGAGTTTACAAAGAGTAGGGAAATCCTGCTCAAATTTCTTCATAAGCGCTCGATAAACCGTATAGGTTGGATATCTATCCCAGCTTGTCATTTGACCGACCGTGGTAGCCATTGAAATGGATTTAGCGCTTAACTCAACCTTTGGAATGATTGTATATTTATATCCCAACTTCTCAAACAACCTCATTTCATCAGCATTAGCATAGGCATAAACGGTATCACGCCTTACATTATCGATGGAAATTATCCTTGTTAGGGTTGTATTTATTATCGTTTTATTGGGTTCAATGAATTTAAAATGGAAATACTCTCTCTGCTGACCTATGACTGTTGAAAAGCAAAATAAAATAAGGGGTAATATGATAAAGATTTTTTTCATCAACCTACGTGGAATAGATAATTAGCAAATTTACAATAATTTCTAGCGAAGACTAATTCAAGCCAAATAAAAAGCCTCTTTCTATATTCAATAAAAACAAAGCTTATTCATATTTCTCATAATATCCTAAAAACTAGCACGTAAACTTAAGAGCAATCAAATTATTCTCAATCAAGGACTGTGTCTATTCGAAACACATCGAAACAATCTATTTACTTAATTCATATTATTCGTAAATTACTTGATGAAAACAAAAAAAGAAACCATGAAAAATGATTTTATTTGCCCTAAATGCAATGGACTTCTACTCGTTGGCGAAAATATTATTTTTACTGCTACCAACAAAATGGGTAAGCGAGGTCTAATCCTTCTAAGCCCGCATCTTGGCGATTACTCAAAACACTTAAATCCATCTTTCAAGATTGGGACAGGGGAAGAGGTTGAATTCTTCTGCCCCTTTTGTCATTCCAATCTCGCAGCCTATGAAATCGATAAGCGATTAGTTCGATTACTGATGATCGACGAAAATTCCGAGAAACATGAAATTTTCTTTTCAGGAATTGAAGGCGAGAACTGCACCTACAAGGTATCAGAAAAAGTTTACGAAAAATATGGTAGTTCAGAAAAGTTTGATAGTTACTTTATGACACGAAGGATTTAAATATCTATAGTTTCTATCACATTTTCCGAACAGGGCTAAACGCCCTGTTCGCTCCATCCATTTAATATTGCGTTAAACATCGGATTACCTCGAAGCGTAATTAATAACGGATCGTTTTTAATTTTCGAGAAATCAGCAAGACCAAATTTTATAGCATTTTTCAATGACTCAATGGCTTCTATCGATTTATCGGTATTGGCTTGCAGGCAAGCCAAAGCATACCAGCTATCAGGGTTTTCAGGGTCAACCTGTCTGTATATAGAAATAAAGTGTTGAGCCGCCTTCCAATCCTTGTAGAAAAATGCTCTATTTACATTTCCATAGCAGCGAAGGCTAATGTAGCCAAGTAAACGTATAGAAACATCACCCTTTAAACCTACCCCCCCATCGTTTAACTTTCTAATCTCACTATTCCACCAAGTTTCAGGTTTCGATCCAAATGCCGAAGCAAATTCATGTTGCTTTTGGTATTCAAATATCTCAAGCAACACCTGCTCTTTTATGTACTTTTGAAACGATTGCATTTGACTTAACGAATCGATTGTAGATTTTAAACCATTAGCATCTACAGTACCGTCAAGGGTTTCGTAGGTTCGCTTTGCAATGAAGCAGGCCAACGCTAAACTATCGGGACAATTATTACCCTTTAGGCGATGAATCCTTTTAATATTGCTACTCAAAAACTCATCGACTATGCTTTTATTGGCTATAGAATTTTGCGTCGAATAAATCTCAAGCATTGTTATTGCCTCTGAAATTGTTGGTTCATAAGGCCAGTGATGCTTTCCCTTGAACACTATAAGCTGATTTTGTATTCCCACTGAATCCATATAAGCGTTAAGCCGTCTCATTTCAAGGTAATTCATATCCTGAGTACCTGCAATACCAATAAAATGAAAGCCTAAAGAATTTCTATCTAGCTGAAAACCAGCAGAGCAGGCAATTACCCCTTGTATGCCATTTACTGCTTGAGCAACCATACAAGCAACCCTTGCTCCTCCCGAAAAACCTGAGAGATAGACCCTATTTGGATCAATCGCTAGTTTTCGCTGCGTATCGGCAAAAAGTGAATTAACAATGCTGTTTATCTCCTCGGGGCTAAGCCCATTTTTAGAATTATTCGAACCGATTACTATATACCCAAGCCTTTCAGCAATGCTTTTCATCAAAGCAACAGGAATACGTCCTTTACCTTGTGGATCAAATGCGTAAATAGCAGGAGAGCTCTTGCTAACATCATAGCTGGTTGGCAGATATACGCAGTAACTCTGATTTGGCTCAGCCTTGCATTTAATATTATCGGTTATTGTTCCTTTTTGCGCCCAGTTCAAGAACTGAACCTTTGGATCGTCAGCCTGATTGCATGATAACAATGCAATAAAAAGGAATGGATAAACCCTTAACCAATTCATAAGTATCTACTTTTCACAAAGGTAAATTTAAAAACAAAAAGACCTGTCAGATTTTAATCGAACAGGTCTAGTGTAATCAATATCGAATTATACGTTAAATCTGATGTGCAGTATATCCCCATCCTCAACGATATAGGTTTTTCCCTCAACGTGAAGTTTACCCTTCTCCTTGCAGGCATGCTCAGAGCCAAGGGTAATGAAATCGTTATATTTTATTACCTCGGCACGAATAAAGCCACGCTCCAAATCGCTATGGATAACCCCTGCTGCCTGAGGCGCAGTCATCCCTTTTTTAATGGTCCAAGCCCTATTCTCCTTTTGACCAATGGTAAAAAACGTTTCCAGATCAAGTAGAGTATAGGCAGCACGAATGAGTTTATTTACGCCAGGTTCAGATAGACCAACATCCTTTAGGAATGCCGAGCGATCCTCTTCGCTGTCGAGTTCAGCAATATCGGCCTCAACCTTTCCAGCAATTATGAGTATCTCAGTACTTTCGTCCTTGAAAAACTCCTTGACCTTCTCAACATACTTATTGCCATTCACCGCCGATGCTTCGTCAACATTGCAAACGTAAATTACAGGCTTGGTGGAAAGCAGAAACAGGTCGGCGATAAACCGCTTATCGCTCTCCTCAACGGGAGCAGTCCTTGCACTTTGGAACGATTCTAAATGATCTTTATATATTTTTAGCACCTCTATACCATGCTTCGCATCCTTATCGCCAGTCTTGACAAGTTTTTCAAGCCGTTGAATCTTCTTTTCAATAGATTCAAGGTCTTTTACCTGAAGTTCAAAGTTAACCGTCTCTATATCGCGAACTGGATCAACCGAGCCTTCAACGTGGGGCAGGTTCTCATCATCAAAGCAACGTAGAACATGAATTAGCGCATCGCAGTTACGTATATCGCCTAGAAAGCTGTTCCCCATCCCCTCACCTTTATTGGCACCCTTTGCCAAGCCAGGGATATCAACTATTTCAACGGTTGTATGAACCGTTCTATCCGTTGGTTGGAATTTTTCGAGTACGTATAGCCTGCTATCGGGAACGTTAATGATGCTGATATTCGATTTATTTGAGCTGAATGCAAAATTGCTTGCCTGCGCTTTTGTACTCGACATGCAGTTGAAAATGGTTGTCTTTCCAACATTCGTAACACCTATAATACCACACTGTAAACCCATTGCTTTAATATTTATTTAGAGGGTGCAAAGTTAGCCGAAATTTCTAAATCCGTAACTATTCAGCCCTATAAAGAATTTTCACGCAAAGCCTACCCTGCCTGCCGATAGGCAGGGTAGGCAGGGAACACGGAAATTTCTTCTATTTACTAGTTAGACTTATCGATTGATTCGTTCTTCTCCATCAATGAAAAACCTTAAATTAAACGTTTAAGGTTTTGTTAATAGCAACTATATTTATAAACAGTCTCCGTGTTCTCTCCCGATACATCGGGACGGGCTGTGTCTCCGTGGTGTATATTTCATTTCATAGTATTGCCGAATAGTTACAAAAAATTGAATCGCTTTTCCCTCTTAGTAGAAGTTTGCTCCATTACGAGAAATAAAAAGCAGAGCGCTAATCATTACATAAACAATTTCACTCTAAACAGATGACAATCATATTATTAAACACACAAAAACTAGCTACCTAAACCAAACTAATTACGCAATAAAACCTTCCTATCATGGTTCAACTTTTTTATTTACTCATGAATGATAATGTGTAATATTTACAACTACATTTGCAAATTGGATTTTTGTTGATTTTTTTAATCTATAAACAGATTTAAATGGCTGATATTCAAAATTTAAAGACAATTGCATCTCAAATTCGAAGAGATGTAATCCGCATGATACATAAACCAGCAAGTGGTCATCCAGGCGGTTCGCTTGGCTGTGCCGATTTTTTCACTGCGCTTTATTTCGATACGCTCCGTATCGATCCCAAGAAATTTACCATGGACGGCATTGGCGAAGATGTATTCTTCCTTTCCAATGGTCATCTTTCTGCTGTATGGTATAGCGCATTGGCCCATAGAGGCTTTTTTGAAGTTAGCGAGCTAAGCACTTTTCGCCTTTTAGGTACTCGGCTACAAGGGCATCCAACCACAGCAGAGCATCTTCCAGGTATTAGAATTGCATCAGGCTCTCTAGGTCAGGGTTTATCGGTTGCCTGCGGAACTGCACTGGCAAAAAAGTTAAATGGCGATAAACATCTTGTCTATACCCTACATGGCGATGGTGAACTTCAGGAAGGTCAGATTTGGGAGGCCGTCATGTTTGCCGCTGCCAAAAAAGTTGATAATATTATTGCAACCGTTGATTACAATGGGCAGCAAATCGATGGTCCTGTTGAACAGGTTCTATCGCTTGGCGATCTCAAGGCAAAGTGGATTGCTTTTGGCTGGGACGTTGTTGAGATGAACGGTAACGTGATGGAAGAAGTTGTAAAAGGCTTTGCCGAGGCAAAGTCGAGAACAGGAAAGGGTAAACCCGTTGTTATCCTCATGAAAACAGAAATGGGTATGGGTGTTGACTATATGATGGGTACCCACAAATGGCATGGCAAGGCTCCAAATGACGATGAGTTTGCGCGTGCAATGGCTCAACTACCAGCAACCATTGGCGATTTCTAATCGTATTATCCAAAAAAATTAAAAAAATATAAAAATGAAAAATATTGCAGTTATAGCGCACGACGCTAAAAAACCAGAACTCGTAAGATTCTTAAAAGAGCATATCGATTGGTTACCAGGTGTTAACCTTTTAGCCACAGGTAGAACTGCAGAGTTTATTGAATCGCAGGGATTAAGATGTCAGCATCTTAGCCCTGGCGTTTCCGGTGGATACAATCAAATCACCGACATGATTGGCAAAAAGGAGATTGACATTGTTATCTTCCTCCGCGACCACAAAATCGTTCAGCAGCACCACGAGGATATTCGCTACCTTTTAGAGGCATGCAATATGAACAATATCCCATTGGCAACCAACTACGCCAGCGCAGAGCTGATCATTCTAGGTTTAATTAAGAAAGAGGCTACCGAAAGGGTACAGCGAAACAAATAGTAATCAAGCAAATTACTACCATCAACGAATGGGTTAAATTCGTTGATGGTACAAAAACAATACATACCAAGCATTTCATTAGAATATACCACTTTAATTCTAATGAAAAAGAGTATAAAACACGACAAATAAATGAAGAAGATAGTTTCAACCGGAAATAAGGATACCCGATCGGGATTTGGAGCGGGGCTACATGAGCTTGGCAAAACGAATCCTAACGTAGTTGCTCTTTGCGCCGACCTCATCGGCTCATTGAAAATGGACGATTTTGTAAAAGATTTTCCCGATCGTTTCTTCCAAACAGGCATTGCCGAGGCGAATATGATCGGGCTTGCAGCAGGGCTAACCATCGGTGGCAAAATTCCGTTCACCGGAACTTTTGCCGGCTTTGCAACGGGCAGGGTTTACGACCAAATCCGCCAGAGCGTTGCATATTCAAAGAAAAACGTAAAGATTTGCGCTTCGCACGCAGGAATTACCCTTGGCGAAGATGGCGCAACGCATCAAATCATGGAGGATATAGGGTTAATGAAGATGCTACCCAACATGGTAGTTATCAACCCAGCCGATTACAACCAAACCAAAGCAGCAACGCTAGCCGTTGCTGAATGGGATGGTCCAGTTTATCTACGTTTTGGCAGACCTGTAGTTCCAAACTTCACCCCTGCCGATGAACCTTTTATCATCGGTAAAGCCATTACCATGATTGAGGGTACGGATGTTACCATTTTTGCGACTGGTCATCTTCTCTGGAAAGCCATAGAGGCTGCCGAAATCCTTGAAGAGCAAGGTATCCATGCAGAGGTTATCAATATTCACACCATAAAACCTCTGGATGATGAGGCTATCCTGAAATCGGTTACCAAAACGGGCTGTGCTGTTTCAGCCGAGGAGCACCTTATGAATGGCGGTTTAGGCGATAGCGTTGCGCAGCTGCTTGCGCGTAAGCTACCACGCCCTCTCGAAATGGTTGCGGTTAACGACAGCTTCGGCGAAAGCGGAAAACCTGAGGAATTACTTAAGAAATTTGGCCTCGAAGCCTCGAATATCGTTGATGCTGTGAAAAAAGCAATTGCTCGTAAGTAGAACTCCATAAGCCGAATGAACAGCTACAGCGATAAGGAGTTGCTCGACATGTACCGCATTAGCGATACTCAGAATTTTGCTTTTAACCTTATCGTTCGTAAGTACCAGGAGAGAATTTATTGGCATATCCGTAAAATCGTTGTTAACCATGACGATGCCGATGATGTTGTTCAGAATACGTTCCTAAAGGTATGGGGTGGGCTTCAGAACTTCCGTGAGGATTCACAACTTTTTACATGGCTCTACAGGATTGCAACCAACGAAGCGTTAACATTCCTGAAAAAGAAAAAAACAAAATATTTCCTACCCATTGTTGATGTTGAGCAGCAGCTATCGAACACCATCGAAAGCGACCCCTACTTTGATGGGAATGAGCTGCAAGCAAAACTTCAGAAAGCGATAATCAGGCTTCCTGAAAAGCAGCGATTAGTTTTCAACATGAAATACTTCGACGAGATGAAGTATGAGGAAATGTCAGAAATTTTTGGCACATCAGTTGGTGCATTAAAGGCATCTTTTCATCACGCAGTAAAAAAAATTGAAAAATACCTTGAGGAGGATTAAACCCTCTTTAGTTGATTACGTCATAACTACAGAAGAATAAATAATTGAGATGAACAGTTTAGAACAATTTGGACCCAAACTCACCCAGACAGGAAAGGATAACCCATACAGGGTTCCAGAGGGCTATTTTGACGCATTGCCATCGAGGGTTCAGGAATTATGCACAAAACAAAAGATTGATGAGCCTTCAGTTAGCTGGGGTGTTACCCTCAGAACTCAGCTTGCGCTCGCAGCAGGGATATGCTTATTCGTTATGCTTGCCGTTACGGGCTATTACTATTCAAAGCAAGTCGGTTCAGCAGGTTTATTCGAAAAAGATTACATTAAATTGGTTGAGGAGAGTGGAATTGAGTTCAATGAAATTCAGCTTTATGAGGTTGTAACCAATAAAGCCAAGAAGGACACCACTAAGAATCGCCCCAACGATGAGCTGATGGATTACCTATTCAACGATTACATTGAGAACGGAACTCTTTTAGAACCAACCAGAACCATTAAACCGTGATAAAGATTAAAATCATACCGCTTCTATTTCTCGCAACAATACTATTCGCCTGTAAACCCAATCAGAATAAAAGCGAAGAGAAACTTAAAGCGGAGAAGGTGGCATTCTTTAACCAAAAGCTCAACCTCTCGGAGCAGGAGGCTGAACTCTTTTGGCCTGTTTACAATGAATATTGGGCGCAAAAGAATCAGATTTACGAGAACAAGCGTAATGCAATGAAGTACTGTTCGAAAAATCTCGGAAAAATGTCGAACGAGGAGATAACCAAGTATTCCGATATGTATGTTAGCTTTCAAAAACGGGAGGCGGATCTCCTGGTTGAGTTTAACGAGAAATTTAAGGAAGTACTACCCCCAGTAAAAGTTTTCATACTATTCCAAACCGACTACGAGTTTAAAGCATACCTTTTAAATCAAATCAAGAACTCGGGGAACAAGTAAAACTTTGGCGAATGGGCTATTCCAAGTGACGAAATAACAAATTCGGTTGATAGAAATTATCTTTAAACCTAATTTTCAAACTTTTTTACTGCTCAACCAATTTTACGATTGCTATATTTGTCGAGTTACCAACTTAAGCATAAGGTATGACAGGTGTTGATGTAAGCAGAGGAGCTGCTGAAGAAGTAATGGTGCTCGATAATATTTTTATCCCCGGCACAAAGCAAACCCCCGAAATTTCATGTAATAATATCTCAGGCGAGGTGTCGTTTAAAGGAAACTTCATTTCGAGTAACCCAAACGAACTGCTCGAACCCATTCAAAAATGGCTTTACGCATTCATCAAGGTAAGAAAATCGGTTGGGCTTACCCTGGCGTTTCACCTAACCTATTTAAACTGCACGTCGGGCAAATCGCTCTGCAAGCTTTTCCAGCAGGCCGAGGAGATACAGGATCGAGGCTCAACCATAAACATTCAGCTCTACTACGAGGATGACGATTTGGATATGCTCGAATGGTGCAAGGAGATGAAGAATACCTACAAACTACAGTTTAGCCTCTCAAAGGTTAACTAGGTTTCCTCCCCCCAGAATCAATTTCTCCATTTCTGCTTGGGCTACATCCCCAAGTCAGATGGCTATATAAGGCTGGAGGAGTTTGGCAAAATACGGTAATGTGGTCAAAAATGGTTGGTAAATTCCCCCAAATATCTTAAAAATTGCAGATTCCGTAACATTCAATTAGCATTACTGATATTACTAACCTCACAACTGGCAGTCTCCATGGCTAAGAAAAC
>Ga0209287_10000287_pt1 | contig 33225 bp, 31 predicted proteins | sample PPLLak3cmMay2015_2_FD_187255 | JGI IMG/M metagenome (GOLD analysis project Ga0209287, IMG submission 187255) | Freshwater sediment microbial communities from Prairie Pothole Lake near Jamestown, North Dakota, USA - PPLs Lake P8 Core (1) Depth... | ecosystem: Environmental > Aquatic > Freshwater... | reverse complement strand
TATTCATGGCGCTTATCAAAAAGGAGTCGAGTTTCAGGCCGATGGCTGTCTCAAGGGTTGGGGCGGCGGGCCTGACGCAGATTATGCCTGAGACCGCCAGGGAACTCGGTATGAGTAATATATTCATGCCTGACTATTATCAGGAGGCTGTATCCCTTATGAAGAGGGAAAGAGAGGCAAGGAACAGCGCATTTTCGGCCATAAATGAGATAAATGAGGAGAACGGCCTTAAACTTGCCGAACAGGCCAGGACCCTGATGCAGAAATCCCTGGATCTGGGGCGAAAAAGGGTGAAACTGTATAATAAGTATGAAGATGAGCTGGTTGAAAACAGGGATGATGACAGGCTTCAGGCCGCGCTTTCGATTGAGTACGGGCTGAAGTATTTTGCCGGCCTTATGAAGAAATATAACGGCGATGCCAGCCTGGCGCTTTCCGCCTATAATGCCGGGGAATACAGGGTGAAAGATTTCAACGGCATTCCGCCCTATAAAGAGACAGTCGGTTTCAGAAACAGGATATTGCAGTTCTACCGTGAATATCTTGATGAAGTCGTTGACAGATAAACTGCCGCCTTATAAAGACCTGAGCCTCCTACTCTTCCTTATTTTTTGGTTTGTGCCGTGTCTCTTCCACCCAGGCAAGCCAGATCTTTTTTCTGTTCTGGAATTTAAAGAGCACCCGGTCCAGGTTTTTGGAAAGCTCAAGATCCATAATCTTTTTTCTTGAAAACAGGAGGATATCTCTCTCGAATTTCTGCATGTCCGGCAGCCTTCGTTCTTCGCCGGTGTAATATTTGTAGAATTCGAGGTGCATATCTTCGATTCTTCTTTCAAAATCGGATAATCTGTTCCTTGTTTCAATGTTTTCACCGGAGATGAGCATGATTGATGATCCCTGAAAAAGAAAACCATTAATATCTCGTCATGCCCGCGAAGGTGGGCATCCAGCGGTTTTTTCTCAACTGCAAACTCTGGATTCCCGCCCCCTGCCTTCGCAGGGGCATGTTTTTAGGGAATGACGGTTCAAGGTTCTCTATTTAAATATTTGACGAATAGAGCATCTTTATTTGCTCTCATAAGCGAATGCATCATTGTTTTGGACAAGATTGATATTACATCAGATTTTATATTTATGCCAGAAATAACCGGCCTGCCTACTCTGTCCGCTTGAAAAGTTTTTGGAAAAAGATTATTAATCATTAAAATAATTCCGGAGAGGAGATTGAAATGACGGAAAATATTATTGTTAAGACAAATCTGGAGGGGCTTAAGCTTCTCAGGCGCGGCAAGGTAAGGGATGTGTATGAAGTCGATGACAACCTGCTTATAGTGGCAAGCGACAGGATGTCCGCCTTTGATGTGGTTATGGATGATCCTATCCCTGACAAGGGGAGGATATTAACGGCCATCTCCACATTCTGGTTTAACAAACTCAAGGACGTGGTTGAAAACCACATAATATCCGTGAACCCTGCTGAATACCCTGAAAAGTGCAGGAGATTCGGAGATCAGCTCAGGGGCAGGAGCATGCTGGTTAAAAAGGCGCAACCCCTGGCAGTGGAGTGTATTGTAAGGGGTTATGTGTCGGGGTCCGGATGGGCCGAGTACCGCAATAAGGGCACCATATGCGATATACGGCTCCCTGAAGGTCTGCCTGAATCGGGTATGCTGCCCGAGCCTATCTTTACGCCGTCCACTAAGGCCGAAATCGGCGAGCATGATGAAAACATCTCCTTTGAAAGGGCTGTAAGTATACTCGGGAAAGATACTGCTGAAGAGGTCAGGCGCTTGAGCCTCAAGATATATGAGACCGGCAGGAACTTTGCCAATGAAAAAGGCATCATCATCGCCGACACGAAGTTCGAATTCGGTTTTTCGGCCGGCCGGCTGATACTGATTGATGAGGTGCTTACCCCTGATTCATCCAGGTTCTGGCCCATGGACACCTACAGGCCCGGCGGACCTCAGGAGAGCTTTGACAAGCAGTTTCTGAGGGATTACCTGAACGGTCTTGACTGGCCAAAGCAGCCGCCTCCTCCACGACTGCCAAAGGAGATCATTGATAAAACAAGGGATAGATATCTGGAGGCATTAAAGAGACTTACGGGGCATGGGCTGGAATAATCAAAATAAAGGATTTTTGGGGGGTACAGGTTTCATTCTTTCATGCGCCCCCTTTATATATTCATACCCTATTAAATCCCATACTTCTTCCTTTTGCGGGACAGCTCTGCATGGCATCCCGGAAAGCAAATCATTAAAAAGAAACTATAATTTATAAAGGTTATGTAACTGACCTGCCTTGACAAAATATTAACCGATGGTTAACGTTTCTAAGTTTTCAAGCACACCTGTAAATAATCTCAAAAAGGAGTAATTTTTTCCGTAATGAATGCGAAAAAGGATGAATCCGCTAAGGAGAAAACCGTTAAGATAGAGGTGAACAATGGAGAACAGGTTCACAATTCTGAAAGTATTAAACCGGAAGGCGCGGAACAGCATGAATTAATAGAAGAAAAGCTCCTGGAAAAGATGCCGGAGCAGGAACTTCTTAAAAAGATTGAGGAGTTTCGTGAGAAGGCTGAAAAAAATTATGACCAGTATCTCCGTGCACAGGCCGATATTGAAAATATAATCAAAAGAAACAAAAAAGAAAAAGAGGAATGGATCAAATATTCCACAGAGAATCTTATCAAGGACCTGCTTCCGGTAATAGACAATCTGGAAAAGGCAATCGCACACAGCAACAATGAGGATTCGCTTCAGGCACTCAGGGAAGGCGTTGAACTGACCCTGAAGGGGTTAAAAAATACCCTGGCAAAATCCGGCCTTGAGGAGATTGTCTCAATCGGCAAACCCTTTGATCCCAATTTTCATCATGCCGTCTATGAGCAGGCGGATGAAAATACAGAGCCGGGTGTAGTGATCGATGAGTTTCAGAAGGGATATAATCTTAATCAAAGGCTTATCCGGCCGGCCATGGTTATCATCAGCAAAGGCAGGACCAAGGCCTAGGACCTATGAAACAACAAGGCTCTTAAGAGCATTTGAGGAAATACATAACAGCGGAGAGTTTATAAGGAGGATAAAATGGGCAAAATAATAGGGATTGATCTTGGAACAACTAATTCATGCGTGGCTATTATGGAAGGAAGGGATCCGGTAGTTATAGCCAACCAGGAGGGCAGCAGGACCACACCTTCAATAGTCGCATTCAGCGACAAGGGCGAAAGGCTCGTGGGGCAGATAGCAAAGAGACAGGCGGTAACAAACCCTGATAATACAATCTTTGCCGTGAAGAGGCTTATAGGCAGAAAATTTGATTCAAAGGAGGTCCAGAGGGATATCGGCGTATTGCCCTATAAGATAACCAAGGCGCCAAACAGCGATGCCCATGTCACCATAAGGGGAAAGGAATACAGCCCTGCCGAGATCTCATCAATGATCCTGCAGAAGATGAAAAAGACCGCGGAGGACTATCTGGGAGAGCCTGTAACCGAGGCTGTCATTACGGTGCCCGCGTATTTCAACGACAGCCAGAGACAGGCCACCAAGGACGCGGGCCGCATAGCCGGTCTGAAGGTGGAGAGGATAATCAACGAACCTACCGCGGCGTCTCTTGCATTCGGGCTGGACAAAAAAGGCGACCGCAAGATAGCGGTTTTTGACCTCGGAGGCGGGACCTTTGATATATCCATACTTGAAATAGGGGATGGTGTTTTTGAGGTCAAGTCCACCAACGGCGACACCCACCTCGGCGGAGAGGATTTTGACCTGAGGATTGTCGATTACCTGGCAGACGAGTTCAAGAAGGACCAGGGCATTGACCTGAGGAACGACAAGATGGCCCTTCAGAGGCTCAAGGAGGCCGCTGAAAAGGCCAAGATGGAGCTCTCCGGATCGATGGAGACTGATATCAACCTGCCCTTTATCACCGCCGACGCAAGCGGACCCAAACACCTTAATATAAAATTGACAAGGGCGAAAATGGAGTCTCTTGTGGACGACCTTATAGAGAAGGTGGTGGGCCCCTGCAATCTTGCACTGAAGGATTCGGGTTTTAAACTTGGAGAAATTGACGAGGTTATACTCGTGGGCGGCATGACCAGGATGCCCAAGGTCCAGGAAAAGGTCAAGGCCATTTTCGGCAAGGAGCCAAGTAAGGGCGTTAACCCTGATGAGGTTGTCGCGGTAGGCGCCGCGATCCAGGGCGGGGTACTGAAGGGAGAAGTCAAGGATGTGCTGCTTCTGGATGTGACGCCGCTCTCCCTGGGTATAGAGACCCTTGGAGGCGTTTTTACAAAACTTATCGAAAAGAATACCACCATACCGACAAAGAAGAGCCAGGTCTTTTCAACAGCGGCAGATAGTCAGCCCGCGGTGGAGATACACGTGCTTCAGGGCGAAAGAGAGATGGCGTCCAACAACAAGACCCTTGGAAGGTTCCAGCTTGTGGGCATCCCGCCTGCACCAAGGGGAATACCTCAGATTGAGGTGACATTCGATATTGACGCCAACGGCATCGTCAGCGTGTCGGCGAAGGATATGGGAACGGGCAAGGAGCAGTCCATCAAGATTACCGCCTCAAGCGGGCTCTCGGAGGAAGAGATCAAAAACCTGGTGAGAGACGCGGAGATGCACTCCGATGAGGACAAGAAGAAGAGGGCGCTGGTAGATGCGCGCAATATGGCCGACTCCATGATCTATTCCACCGAGAAGTCCATGAAGGATGAAGCAGTCAATGTTGATGAGGCCACCAAAGGCAATATCAACCAGGCAATTGAAAAGCTGAAGAAGGCCATGGAGGGCGACAACGCGGAAGAGATCAAACGCCTGACGGACGAACTGACCCAGGCATCACACAAGCTTGCGGAGGCCATTTATGCCAAGGCATCCGCGGAGCAGCAGGCCCAGCAGTCCGGCGCAGGCGCCGCCGGCTCTTCCAAGGGCAAATCAGGTGATGATGATGTAGTGGATGCGGATTTCGAGGAAGTCCATAAATGATAATCAACCGGCTTCGAGCGAGAAAGGCCCTCTCCGCCCTTGTGGCGGGGATGGCCTTTTGCATTTTATCTGCATCAGGGGCCGCAATGGCCATGGGAAAGACGCAGCAGAAAATGCCCTCCTCAACCATGTACTCCGAAGCGGACCTGGCCTTTCTGGCAGGCCGCAACCAGGATGCCCTTGATGCCTTCCAGAAATTTCTAAAAACGTATCCTGATGCATCTGAAGCTGTCGCAGTCAGATATAAGATAGCCGGCGTCTATTTCAAGACGGGTGATTACCAGGATTCCATAAGCGCATCCATGGAATGGCTTAACCTTTATCCTGACAACCCTCTTAGGATTGAGGTGATGTCTCTCCTGGGCAGCAGTTATAATGCGCTCGGCAACAGGCCAGAGTCTTTCAGATGGATGCTTACCGCGCTTCAGCTGAACACCTCACAGGATTTTCAGAATTTGAAAGAGGATCTAAAGGCCAGGGCTATTGATCTGATAAAGGCGTCATCCACGGAAGAACTGGAAAAGATGGCTGGATACGCCAGCGGGAGTGAATATGCCCCCTACATTTATCACAGACTTGCCCTGATATCCCTTGAGGAGAAGAGGACTGATGACGCGAAGAATTATACGATGCTTCTTGTCCGGTCTACAGAGGATGAGACCTGGGTCTCTATAGGCCGTGAACTCCTTGACCGCCTGTCGGAAAGGGCCGGAGGTGTGAATCCTGACGGGACAATAGCCATAGGCTGCCTGCTGCCTCTGAGCGGGCCTTTTGCACTCTATGGGCAGGAAGTTCTCAATGGCATACAACTGGGCATGGATGTTTTCAGCGGCCGGCAGGAAGGCATGTCCATTGAGCTTGTCATTAAAGACACAATGGGAGAGGCGGAAACCGCGGCAAAGGGAGTAGAGGAACTGGTCAGCAATGATAATATCACGGCAATTATCGGCCCCCTTTCATCAGTGGAATCTACCGCTGCGGCAAAAAAGGCCCAGGAGCTGGGGGTCCCGATCATCACATTGACCCAGAAGGACGGGATAACCAGTGAGGGGGACATGGTATTCAGAAATTTCCTGACCCCTTCAAGAGAGATTGATGCCATTTTAAAGAGGGCCATAACTGAGATGGGAAAGAGGAAATTTGCCGTGTTCTACCCGGACAAGACGTATGGCCGGTACATGAAGGACCTCTTTCGCGAAGGGGTAAGCCGGTTGGGGGGGATGATTACAGCTGTTGAGGCATATAAACCTGACCAGACTGATTTTGGAGACTCGATAAAAAACCTGGTGGGCTCAAGGTTTTTCAATACTCCGTCATCGGACCGGGAAAAATTACAATTTTATGACATGACGGGCGCAAAATCGGAGGGCCAGGATGATGAAGCATCCGACGAGCTAAAGAAAGCGGCGGGACCGGCCTTGGATTTTGAAGCCGTCTTTATCCCGGATAATTACCAGATGATCTCTTTGATAGCGCCGCAGTTTCCGTATTACGGCATCTTTAATGTTCCATTTCTCGGCACAAGCCTCTGGATGTCCGAAGATCTTATCTCATCTTCGGGCACTTTTATTCAGGGGGCGATTTTCCCCACCGGCTTTTTCCCTTATGCCTACAGATCAGGGATGGCTGAATTTGTTTCGGGTTATAAGGAGGGTTTCCAGGCGGAACCGGATGTCCTGGCAGCCAGCGGATACGATACCATAAGGCTTATCAGGTTTATCCTCAATAAAGGCAGCGTGACATCCAGGAAGGACTTTCAGCAGGCGCTATTAAATGTCACATTTGAAGGCGTGACAGGAGAGATATCATTTGATGAAAGGGGGGAGGTGAAAAAATTACCCCTGCTTCTCACTGTTAACGGGAAAGAGTTCAGGGCAGTTGATTAAAAAGATTTGAAATTTCAAATCTTTTTATTTCCCACCGCTTATCATCGCTATAAGAATCCCTAATTCATAAAGGAGTATTATCGGTATCGCTATCATAAACTGGCTGACGACATCCGGTGCAATGAGCGCCCCGATAATAAATGCCAGGAGTACGGCAAATTTTCTGCTTCTTCTGAACCCGTCGACAGAAACCAGACCGAGCCTTGATAGAAAAAACACAAGTACAGGGACTTCAAATACAATCCCGAAGGCAATAAGGAGCTTGAAAGAAAGGGAGAGGTAGTCTTTTACGGATGGGAGGGCCGCGATATTTTCATTCGCGTAGCCTAGAAGAAATTTAAATATAATGGGAAAGACAAAGAAAAACCCGAAAAGCACCCCCCCAATAAAAAGAATGCAGGAAAAGATCACGGAAAGTATTATAAAGGCTCTATTCTGCTGAGGTATGCCGGGCGATACGAGCGCCCATATCTGATAAAAGATGTATGGCGCAGCGATAACAAGACCGAAGAAAAAGCCGATCTTGACATATACAAAGAACATCTCTGTGAGGCCTGTAAAAATGAGAGATCCGTCAGGACCAAGGCTCTTAATCAACGGCACTGACATGAACCGGAAGATGTTCTCAGAAAAGAGATAGGCTATAATAATACCTGCTGCCGCGGCAATGACAATCCGGAACAGTCTTTTTCTGAAATCCGCGAGCTGGTTCTGCAAAGGCTGCTGTTCACCGGCCTTCATCCGCTGGCTTCTCCTTTTCCCCTATCTCCTGAGGCCCGGCAACAGTCCGGGATTCCTCAACTGCCGGAGATCCTGAATCATCGGATGGCAAGGCTTCCGCAGAAGGCTCCGTCGTCGCGGTCGACTCGGTGGTCGCACCTGCCTCTGAAGGCTGTTCATGGGGCTCCTGGCCGGGCGCGGGCGAGACAGCATCCGGGGAGGATTCTTCTGCCTTGGCTTCTTCCGTTACGGTGCCTGTTTCAGCCGTGCCTGGGGCAGCTGTATCAGGGGGCGCCACCGGAGCCTCCTGCGTAAGGGCCCTGTTTAAATCGGTCACGGAACCGCTTATTTCAGATTTGATTTCCCTGAGGCTGTCGTCCAGATTATCCTTGATCCCTTTAAGGTCTTCTTTGAGGCTTTCATCGATATTGAGATTTTCCTTCATCTCCTGGGTCGCCTTCTTAAACTCCTGGAGGCCCTTTGCAAGGGCCTTTGCGAGATCAGGCAGCTTATTCGGGCCGAATACGAGAAGAGCGATAATCCCGATTACTATCAGCTCAGGAAATCCTATGCCAAACATGGTGTTCTCCTTTATTATGTTTAGAGTGTTGAAAAAATCCGTCTTCAGGCGGAATGATTTATGCTAAATGGTCTTCATCATTGCTATTTCGTCGCAATCCGGAAATTTGGGGCATTTAAAGCAGTCTGCCCATATCTTATGAGGCAGGGCTGATTTTTCTATCTCTTTAAATCCCATCTTTAAAAAGAAGCCGGTAACGTAGGTCAGCGTAAAGACCTTTTTAACGCCCATTGACACAGCTTCTTCAAGGCACCTCTCAACCAGCCGTGATCCGAAGTCCTGCCCGTGACAGCCCTCCATAACAGCGAGGGACCTTATCTCCGCAAGATCCTCCCAGCAGATGCCCAGGGCGCATACGCCTATTATATCACCGTCTTTTGAAGGGGCTTCCATGACAAAGAAGTCTCTCAGATGGTCATATATCTCGCTCAGGGACCTCGGCAACAGAAGCCCCTGCCCGGCAAAGTTGCCCAGTATCCGGTGAATCTGACCAACTTCGCTCATGCGGGCCTTTCTTATTATGTTTCTATTCGATGTCTGTGACATATCCTTTGTAGCCTGTTTTTTCTTTAAGTCTGAGTGAGTATTTCTGCGCTTCCTGCCTGTCGGAAAATTTCCCGCACCTGACCCTGTAATACTTCCTGCCCTTAACGGTTGCCTCATAATAATAGGCATTGAAACCTTTTTCAATAAGCTGTTGAACTGTTTTTTCAGCCTTTGCAAGCTCCGTTATGGAGGCAACCTGAATCGTGTATTGCGCCGGCCCGGATCTGTCCGTTGAACCATCGGAGGAGCCCGCTTCTTTTGTATTACTGCCTGAGGTTTTGACCTCCGCTGGACCTGGGGCGGGTGAAACGGTCTTATCTGCCTTAGTTTTCTCAGGATAAAAATTATTTTTGACTTCATCCTTCTTGGTGGTCAATTTATCATAAAATGCAAGTTCAGGCTCTTTTTCTTTGAGGATGCCCGAATCAGGGCTGTAAGGGTCCGCATCTTCTTCCGCTTCAATGGATTTAGTCAATTTGGTGTTTGTACCCTTTGTCTCAGCTGTGTCCGTCAGCATGCCGGGCAGGATGCCGCGGCCGACAAATATCCCCAGCATAAAAATCCATGCCATAAAAAACAGGATAATTATCACCCAGAGGACGATGGATAAAGGCCCCAGGTCGATCCGGCATCTCCACCCTTTCTTTTTCTGCGGTTTAGCACTGGACATTAAGCGATATAATCCTTTTACTTGAAAAATCCTGTTACATCTTCTCCGGGGCGCTTACGCCGAGGAGGTTCAGGCCTGTCTTAATTACTGTTCTTATGGCATCGGCCAGGATCAGCCTTGCCTGGCTTAGGGTAATATCCGCTGTCACTATCCTGACTTCAGGGTTTTTGAGGCCCAGATTGAAATATTTATGAAACTGGGCAGCCAGATTACTAAGATAATATGTCAGCCTGTGCGCCTCAAAAGAGTCACATATATCGTCCAGGAGAGAAGGGAACTCCTCCATCAGCCTTATCAGGTTTATCTCTTCATCAAGTGTGAGCCTTTTAAGTATATCAGCCTTTTCCCGGGGAAGTGGCACCCCTTCAGCCTCGGCCTTTTTAAATATGCTGCAGATCCTGGCGTGGGCATACTGCACATAATAGACAGGGTTGTCGCTGTCGTGCCTCTTTACAAGGTCTATATCAAAATCAAGCTGTGAGTCATGGGCCTTTGTCAGAAAGACAAAACGCGCGGCATCTACGCCCACCTCTTCGAGCAGCTCTCTGAGGGTCACATACTGCCCGGCCCTTTTAGACATCTTTATCTCCCGGCCTTCCTTAAAGAGCTTAACAAGCTGGATAAGTATGACCGAAAGCCAGTTCTCGCCTATGGAGTTTGCCTTCAGGGCCGACTGAACCCTCGGTATATAGCCGTGATGATCCGCACCCCAGATATCGATCGACTTTGAAAAGCCCCGCTTATATTTATCAAGGTGATATGATATGTCAGAGGCAAAATATGTAAACTGCCCGTCGGATTTCTTCAGGACCCTGTCCTTGTCGTCTCCGAAATCGGAGGTCCTGATCCAAAGGGCGCCGTCCTTTTCGTACAGCTCATTTCTCTCTTTCATTTCCTGAAGGGACTTGTCAACCAGACCCTTTGAAAAGAGATCGCTTTCCTTTGACCAGACATCAAAATGTGTGTGAAACAGCTCCAGGTCATTGCTTAACTCGGCAAGCATCTTTTCCCTTCCCATCTCGGAACAGACCTCGATTGCCTTTTCAGGTTCCATGGATGAGAGGTCAATTTCCCCGGAGATATCATCGGCCAGGTCCGATATATAGTCGCCGTGATATCCGTGTTCAGGGAAGGGGTATCCAGGATCCTTTTTCTGCATCCATCTGCTGTACACCGATTCGCCCAGTATCCTTATCTGCTGGCCTCCGTCGTTGATGTAAAACTCCCGGACAACCTCATGGCCGCAGAAGCCGAGGATTCTGCATATGGTGTCTCCGAGCGCCGCCCCTCTGCCGTGACCCAGGTGAAGCGGCCCGGTGGGGTTGGCGCTCACAAACTCGACGTTCACCATGCCGCCTGATCGGGGTTCCGCGCCTCCGAACCTTTCTTTCTTGTCTGTTATCTCAATCAAAAGCCGGCGCCATTCTTCCAGCCTGATCCTGAAATTGATAAACCCCGGTCCTGCTGTCTCAATCGCCTCGATAAATGAATCCTCATCCTCCAGGTTTTCCGTGATTACGGCCGCGATCTCCGCGGGCCTGCGCTTCTGGGAGGAGGCCATGGCAAGTGCAAGGTTGGTGGCAAAATGCCCGTGGTCCCTGTTGTTTGGTATTTCAATAAGATAAGACGGCAAAGGGCACTCTTTGAGCAAACCTCTATCAAAGCATTTTTTCAGAGTCGCTTTTAAAATATGGTCAATCTTTTTTTTCATCCTATATATTCCTTTTTAACTCCCTTGCCTATCGATAAAAATATCTCATAGGAAATGGTATCATTCAGTAATGCAATATCATCGCCTGTTATAGCCTCATGGCCATGGCTGCCCAGAAAGACCGCATCATCTCCGGGCGCTGCATCTTTTATTGCAGTGATATCACAAAGGGTCAGATTCATGCATACACTCCCAACGATATCCGCCTTTTTCCCCCTGATAATTACCTTCCCTTTATTCGTTAAGGCCCTCGGTACGCCGTCGCCGTATCCTGCCGACACAACTGCAATTATTTTATTTCCTTCCGTATAATATCTCCTCCCGTAGCTGAGGGGGGTCCCGTCGGGCACCTCCCTTATCTGGATGATCTTCCCTGTCAGACTCATTACCGGCTTAAGCCGGAAAGGGGCCTTGAACCCGGGAGAAGGGAGTCCTCCATAAAGCATGATGCCGGGACGGACCATGTCGAAGCAGGAATCTTTATGAGCCATTATCCCTGCGCTGTTGGCAAGGGTGTTGAGCCGAAGCTCTATACCCGTTGCGCGCGCCGCGTCAACTGCATCCCTGAAATTCCTGATCTGGGAATCCGTGAAGGCGCTGTCTTCTTCGTCAGCAGAGGACAGGTGAGACATCAGCCCCTCGATTTTAAGCCCTGGAAGCCTCATAATCTCTTTTATGAACGTCACGGCCTGCTGATGAGGGGTGCCCAGCCGTCCCATGCCTGTATCTATCTTCACGAGGATCCCGGCCGTTTTTGATCTTTTTACCGCCGCCCCCGCAAGCATAGCTGCTGATGGCAAGTCGAAGACTACAGGTGTTAAATTGCCTTCTATAACAGCTTCAGCCTCCTCAATCGATTTTATTCCGCACAGGATCACAAGAGGGACCCTGATCCCCTTTTGCCTCAACTCCAGCGCCTCATGCAGGAAGGCGGCGCCCAGGGAATAGACGCCGTTGCTTTCAAGGGCAGCTGAGACCTCAGCCAGACCATGTCCATAGGCGTCTGATTTTACAATCCCCATGATTTTAATGCCGGGACGGATAAGCTTTTTTACCTGCCCTAGATTAAAGGCAAGGGAAGAAAGATCTATCCTTACAGCATTTGGGGTATGCAACATTATTTTATTCCTTTCAGGCTGTTTTTTCCAGACAAGATAAAGGAGTCCGCTGATATAGCTCAGGCGCAAGGCAAATAAAAGATTTCAAATCTCAAATTTGAAATTTCAAATTTTTCCATGCGCCTTACGCCCTGTTATAAACACACCTTCAGAACTAAAGCATTATATCTACCTGTTTCTCAGAGTCAAATTTTTGTTCCTGGAGCTTAATAAATCTGTTCCCATATATCAAGAGATTATTGGAAAAAAGGGCTTTCATTGACAGCTTTAACCGCACAAAGTATGATGCATTTACCGCTTTATTAAAGCAGACCATGATAAAAACATGACTGCATAATCCATTTTAAAGGGAACAGGAAAATGAAGCTCTTTTTATGTCTTATAGGTTTATTGCTGGTAGTGGAAGGGGTGCCCTATTTTGCCTTCCCGGAGAGGATGAAAAAATGGATGGTAATGGTACAGGAGGCGCCCGACAACCGGCTCAGGGCCGTCGGCTTCCTTGCAATGTGCATCGGGCTTGTGCTGGTATATTTTTTTCGGTCATAAATACTTTGACTTTGGGATCTATTTTAGTTAAAAAAGTCCTTTTAAAATCGACTTTTTTCGGCTAAAACCGATAACTTGGGGTGGCTGCCCTGCATGAATGCAGGTTTTTCCCCATTCCCGGAACGGCACAACAATATCGGATGTTTAACATAGAGGATTATAATTACGATCTGCGTCAGGATCTTATAGCGCAGGTCCCTTCTTCAGCCAGGGACAGCTCCAGACTTCTTTTCGTTGATCGGCAGAAATCTGAATTCTCCGACCACCATTTTTATAACCTCCCCAGCCTGTTGAAAGCGGGTGATCTCCTTGTAGTAAATAACACTAGGGTCGTCCCTGCAAGGCTTTTCGGGAGGAAGGAAAGCGGGGGGCAGGTAGAGGCGCTGGTTCTGGAGCATCAGGATGGCGAGACGAGGTCTGATACGAGATGGTGTCTTATCAAGTCCTCCAAACGGCCAAAAAATGGCGGGCGTTTGTTCTTTGAAAACGGTGTCTGCGGGATTGTCGAAGACTCAAGGCCTGACGGCCTCACCAGGATTTCATTTTCCGGACCCCAGACCATTGACAGCCTTATGGAGGAAAAGGGCATCATGCCTCTTCCCCCATATATCAGGAGGGACAGCAACGGGTTTGCAGCACTGGACAGGGAAAGATATCAGACGGTTTTTTCAAGGAATAAAGGGGCTGTCGCCGCACCTACTGCCGGTCTTCATTTTACAGATGAAACAATCGAGCGGCTGAGGCAGGCAGGGATCGGCCTGGTGGAACTGACCCTTCACGTAGGTCACGGGACATTCCGCCCCGTGAGGGTTGCTGACATACGGGAGCACAGGCTTGGCGAAGAGACCTATATAATTGAACCGGAGGCCGCCGGCGCCGTCAACAGGGCCAGAAGAGAAGGCAGAAGGGTGATTGCCGTGGGTACAACGGTCGTAAGGACCCTGGAGAGCGCGGTTAATAAAGAGGGGGACATCCTTCCCGGAAGGGGAAAGACAGGGCTGCTGATCACTCCAGGCTTTAAATTCAGGGCGATCGACGGTATGGTAACCAATTTCCATCTGCCTAAATCCTCCCTGCTCTTTCTGGTGTCCGCCTTCGGGGGATTTGAACTGATAAAAAAGGCCTATGAGCGGGCAGTTGAAAAGGAATACCGTTTTTACAGCTACGGAGATGCGATGCTAGTCTTATAGGGCAATCAGAAGTTAAGAGGTTAAGAAGTTAAGAGGTTTAGCCTTTAACTTCTCAACTTCTCATCTTCTTAACTTCTGCCGATAGCGACGCGTTAATTTGCTCTTAAAAACTGAATTAGGAAAAATTTGAAGTTCGAAATCTTATATAAAAGCGCCTCCACCCGCGCCAGGGTGTGCGAGATGGAAACTGCCCACGGGAGTTTCATGACGCCGGTTTTCATGCCGGTGGGGACCCAGGCAACGGTCAAGGCCCTTTCTCCGGAAGAGCTTGAGGATGCAGGTGCAAGGATAATACTTGCCAACACCTATCACCTCTATCTGAGACCCGGACACGGGGTAGTGGAAAAACTGGGGGGGCTTCATCGTTTCATGCACTGGGACAGGCCGATACTTACCGACAGCGGCGGGTTTCAGGTTTACAGCCTTTCCGGGCTAAGGAAGATAACTGAAAAAGGCGTCGCTTTTCAGTCCCATATTGACGGGTCAAGCCATTTTATCGGGCCGGAAGAGGCTATAAGGATACAGAAGTCCCTGGGAAGCGATATCATAATGGCCTTTGATGAGTGCGTCTCATATCCGGCGGACTATAAATATGTACTGGATTCGGTAAGGCTTACAAGCCTTTGGGCATCAAGGTGTCTGGGGGAGAAAAGGGGGGAGACACAGGCTCTCTTCGGAATAGTCCAGGGGGGCATGTACAGCGACCTGAGGGAGATGTCGGCGAAGGCACTGGTGGAGATGGGCTTTGACGGCTACGCCCTTGGCGGTCTCTCGGTAGGCGAAGACGCCGATACAAGGCAGAGGATTATTAAAGAGACCACGGCCTTTCTGCCGGAAGATAAACCGGTCTATCTCATGGGTGTGGGCAAACCCGAGGACATCCTGGAGGCCGTCATCCTGGGTGTGGACATGTTCGACTGCGTGATGCCTACACGGAATGCCAGGAACGGTACGCTCTTTACAAGCACAGGCAGGCTTGTTATAAAGAACGCACAGTACATTGACGATGAAAGACCCGTTGACGAGGGCTGCGATTGTTATACGTGCTCCCATTTTTCCAGGGCCTATCTGAGGCATCTTTATATGGCCAATGAGCTGCTTGTTTACAGGCTGAACAGCATTCATAACATCCATTATTATACGCGGTTTATGGATGATATCCGCAAAGCCATAAGGGATGAGAGGCTTGAAGAATTCAGGGATAACTTCTATAAACGGAGAGAGGCTGGAAATCAAATCGTTGAATAGTCAATTGGTGAAACGGTTAAACAGAAGTCTTAACCGCCTGACGACTTGACTGGTCAAATAAAAAAACGGGGGATTTATTATGGATTTTGCATCATATGTATATGCCATGGGCACTACAGGCGGCACCGGTACAAACGCATCAGGGGCCGGCTGGATAAATTTAGTATTTATCGCTTCGATATTTTTTATCTTCTATTTTATATTAATCAGGCCTCAGCAGAAGATGAGAAAACAGCATAATGAAATGCTGACCGCATTGAAAACAGGGGATAAGGTTGTCACCACCGGCGGGATTTACGGCGATATTACCGGCATCGACAATAATGCCGTTACAATAGAGATAGCGCCCAAGGTAAGGATAAAGATTACCAGGGAATCCGTCTCGTCGGTTGTGAAATGATGTGCCGGATATAGAGGGCCTAAAGCTCTCCCCCCTCTTAAGATAAGAGGGGGTCAGGGGGAGTTATGAAAAGATCAGGATACGTTAACGTAACCCCTCCTCCCTGCCCTTACCCTAAGGGGAGGTAAGACCATTCGCATTTGATTGAAGTTTCATTCAAGAATGTAAAAATTTTGATTCGCAGCCGATCAGGTTAGCTGCTCAGGAATTATAAAATTCATTCGTTAGCAAAGGGGGATAAACGTGTCAAAAAATTTAGGATTGCGAAGCGCAATATTTGTTGTTCTGACGATTGTAGCCTTGGTCTACCTCGTCCCGACGTTCAGCAAAGAGCTTCCTTCATGGTGGAAGTTTCTGCCGAAGGAAAAGGTAAAGCTCGGTCTTGATCTTCAGGGGGGCATGCAGCTTGTGCTGGAGGTAGAGGTGGCTAAGGCGCTGGAATCGGAACTGGAGAGGGTTGCCGAGGATATCAGGGACGACCTGAGGAGTGAAAAGATAAAGTATTCCGATATCAAGCGTAACAGCACAAACGGCATTGATATCACCCTTTTGAGCGCTCAGGATGTGAAATCCTTTGAGGTCTTAAAGAATTCCCTGTATCCGGATTATGATATGGCCAATGGGGAGAAGACTGAAAACGGTCAGGTTGTCAGTATGAACATGACCCAGACGGCCATTCAGAATATGAAGGCTTCATGGACGGAGCAGGCCAAGGAGACCATATGGAACAGGATAGACCAGTTTGGCGTGAACGAGCCCTACATTACCACCCAGGAGGATAACAGGATACTCATTCAGCTTCCCGGGATCAGCGACCCTGACAGGGCAATAAGCCTCATCGGCAAGACCGCCCAGCTGGAATTCAAACTGGTGGACGAGGAGAACAGCGTTGAAGATGCGCTTAAGGGCAATATCCCTGTCGATGATGAGATACTCTACAACACTGAGGTTGACCAGGAGACCGGACGGACCGAAAGGACGCCCTATCTCGTTAAAAAGCGCACATCCCTTACAGGATCATATATCACCGACGCAAAAGTGGACCTTGACCAGTACAATGCCTACTCCGTATCGCTGTCCTTCAACAAAAAGGGCGCCAGGATTTTTGAGAGCATCACCGGCGCTAACGTGAATAAACGTCTGGCCATTGTCCTGGATAATAATGTGTATTCAGCGCCGAATATTAATGAGAAGATATCAGGCGGAAATGCCCAGATCACAGGCAGGTTTACCTCCGACGAGGCCAATGACCTCAGGATAGTCCTGAAGGCCGGCGCCCTCCCTGCCCCTGTAACCATCCTGGAACGCAGGACCGTCGGCCCGTCCCTCGGTCAGGACTCCATCGACCAGGGGATCAAGGCCATGCTCCTGGGCGGCGCCCTGGTTGTCCTTTTTATGATACTTTATTACGGGTTCTCAGGGCTTATCGCCGTTGTGGCCCTTATCCTGAATACCCTTATTATTATGGCGGGCCTGGCCTTTTTTGAGGCGACGCTGACCCTGCCGGGATTGGCCGGTATGATACTTACCATCGGTATGGCGGTTGATGCCAATGTTCTCATATACGAACGCATACGTGAAGAGCTGAGGGTCGGCAAAACCCTGCGCGCGTCGGTAGAGGCTGGATATGAGAAGGCCACCATAACAATTTTTGATTCGAATCTTACAACCCTTATCACTGCTCTGATCCTGTTTCAGTTCGGCACAGGGCCTGTTAAGGGTTTCGCTGTTACCCTGACCATCGGTCTTATAGCTAATTTTATTACAGCCGTTTACGCTACCAGGGTTTTCTTTGATTATTTGGTCATTAACCTGAACTGGAAGAAGATAAGCATCTAATTTAAGATCCGGGAGGTCCTGATGGATCACCGGCAAAATATGGTCAGAGGAGTAATCTTATGCAATTTATTAAACCGGGTATAAATATAGATTTTATGGGTAAAAGGAATTACGCGTTTGCGTTATCCGCTATCCTTATCATAATAGGAATGGTCGCGCTCTTCATGAGAGGCGGACCCAATCTGGGGGTTGACTTTTCAGAAGGGTGGGCGATCCAGATCAAACTGCCGGCCCCCCAGAATATTTCAGATATCAGGGAGGCAATAACCCCTGTTAATCTGGATGAAGCGGAGATCCAGTCCATTGGTGATAAGGATTCCGCTGAATATATCATAAGGGCAGGGCAGTCGGAAAACATCAACTCGAATACGCTCAATGAGGACCTCCTGAAGGCCCTGACGACCAGATTCGGAGAGAACTCGGAGGTGCGGAGCGCTGACATGGTAGGGCCTAAGGTCGGGGAAGACCTCCGGAATAAGGCCCTTGCGGCTATCTTTTATTCCATCCTCCTTATTGCCGTGTATATCTCCGGCAGATTTGAGCAGAAATGGACCATAAGCATTATCATGGCCGTGTGCTTTATCGTAGTCGTCCTGCTGGGCTTGAGCCTCGGGGCCAGCATGAAATGGCTCATCCTGATAGCCTTTATAACAACCCTTTTATTCTGCTGGGTGCTCCGGCTCAGATACGCCATGAGCGCTATTCTGTCTCTTATCCATGACACGCTCATTGTCATGGGGGCCTTTGCCATTACAAACAAAGAGATATCACTTACCGTAGTGGCTGCGATTCTTACCCTGATCGGTTATTCGCTTAACGATACCATTGTCACCTTTGACAGGATACGGGAGCATCTGAGAAATACCCCCGGTAAAAAAGACCTGGCAGAGATAGCAAACAGGAGCGTCAATGAGACCCTGAGCAGGACGATCCTGACATCCGGCACGGTCTTTGCCGTTGTTGTGGCGCTTTTCTTCCTTGGCGGGGTTGTTATCCACGATTTTGCCTTTGCCATGCTTATAGGAACTATTTCGGGGGTCTATTCAACCATATTCATAGCAGCCCCCTTCCTGTTTCTGTGGAAAGATAAGCCGGTCAAAAAGAGCAGATAGGGATAAATGTCACAGAAAAGTTTTTAAATATTACATACTCAACCTAAAGGGCTTTTCTCTGGATGGGTATGTCAATTCATGAGAGTTTGAAAGTTCAATATTTATATTCTCTCTCCTTGCAGATGTGATTGCACACATTATTTCCTCCCCTCTTAGGGGAGGACTAAGGTGGGGTCTCTTCATATATTATAATTATCTATTGATGTCTAAAGACCCCCTCCAGCCTCCCCCTAAAAGGGGGAGATGAATTTTTTCTTGTTCACTTGATTAATTTTTCCTCCATAAGGTCCTTTTCCCATGAACAATGATCAACCCATAAAAGCAAACACGCAGTCGTCCTCCCCCATAAAAAAAAGAAAGAGGGTAAGAAAGCCCGGAACAAAGAGACCCATGGCCGTAAGACTTGGAATCACCCTGATAATTATTGCCCTGTTATTGGGCGCCTTCAAGTTATGGATATGCCTGAAAGTTACTGAACCTCATCTTAATTATATCGATGTGACCAAAAACGGGGAGTCGCTCGTTCTGCTGGATGGAGAGAAGGCCCGATTCCACCCGGGCGACAGGCTGGAAATAACCGGTATCTCCACCAATGTATGCTTCAACAGGGGAGTCCGCATTGCTTCAGAGGGGATGGACGCCAACAGCCTTGTATATGATGAGGTCCTCCTGTCCGATATGCTGCCTGATAATGATGTCTATTCCAACTATACATTCAGGCTGGAGGTCAAGAGATACAATGCGTTAATGGGCTACGTTGACCTTGTAATCGAGCCTCTTGTGGAGGACTGGCTCGAAAAGGCCGAAAGAACCATTGAAAGCGATAAAAAGATAGAGGTCCTGAAGCAGGCGCTGGTCCTCTTCCCGGAAGAAGGGCGGATAAGGGACAGGCTGATCAGGGAATATATGTCCCTGCAGGATTGGGAGGATGCCGCAAAGGCGCTTGAAGGTGCAGTTAAGGAGAAGCCTGATCAGGAGGACTATAAAACGCTGCTTGAAGTCTATGAAAAGATGTCGAGCAGTATCGGCGCTGTCTCTGTGCTCAGGAGGATGATAGACCTGGCGCCTGATGATGTAAGTCTGAAGATCAGACTGGCTGACGCCCTCAGCAATGCAGGGCAGTCAATGGAGGCCATAGGGATTTATGAAGAACTCCTTGACGGATTAAACGGGCAGGAACTGCTTTCAGCCTATTGCAGCCTCGGATACCTTTACGCCGAGACGGGGGAAAACGAAAAGGCAATCTCCTTTTATTTAAAGGCCCTTAAACTGAATGACAGTGATGCAAATATCTACCGGAATCTTTCCCTGCTCTATGAAAAGACAGGCAGGAAGAATGAGGCAAACAAGTATCTTGCCAGGTCTGTAGAGCTGAAGCCCGATTCACAGGATGACAAACTGAAGCTGGCCGGAAATCTCCTGGAGGCAGGGAAGATAAAAGAGGCCGAGCAATCTGTCAGGGCATTCCTTAAGGACAACCCGAAATCCATGGATGCATGGCTGTTGAGTGCCCGTATTGCTGAAAAGAACGGGGACAAGAAGACACTGAAGACAGCCTATGAAAAGATTCTTGAAATCAATCCCGGCAACAATACCGTCATCTATAACCTCGGGGTTATGGAGTACGAGGCAGGCAGCCAGGACAAGGCCCTGTCCTATTTTGAAAAATATATCAAATCCGTCCCTGATGACGGGACAGCCCACCTGTTCCTCTTTGAGATATACAAGGCACAGAAAAAAGATGATATGGCCTACAGGTCGGCTTCCAGGGTTATTGAACTGAAGCCCGATGAAACGGAATGCTGGGGATATGTCTTTGAATATTTGAATACAAGACAGAGATACAATGACATGGTATCCATAATGGAGGAAGGAATCGAGGCCAGGCCCAAAGATGTGAAAATAAGGAAATATCTTGTTGCCGCATATCTTAAGGCGGGGAAGGAAAGCCAGGCCATAGTCCACATGAAGGAAGCCATTGAACTTAACCCGAAGGATGCGGATATGCTGATGCAGCTGGCGCAGCTTTACGAGAAGCAGAATAAGCCCAAAGAGGCCCTGGATGCCTATAAGAAGGTGCTTGATATCAATCCGGATGATGCAGATGCTGAAGATGCATATCTGCGGCTCAGGCTTAAGACAATTCCGAAGTAAAAGCAAGGCGTAAGGCGCACGGCGCAGGGCACAAAGATAAAAAATACAATTAATTATGGCTTAGATAACTATTGGAGCCTATAATTCAATTCCTCCTCCCCTTTTTAGGGGAGGATTGAGGTGGGGTCTCTTCAAGCTCTAATCTCCTGGATTGACTTTTAAAGACCCCCTCCTTGCCTCCCCCTAAGAGGGTGAGGATGTTTGGATTAGTTTCAGACATGGTTTTTTGTTTTTCCTGTGCCGTGAGCCCTGTGCCTTGCGCCTTAAACTATAGCCTTTTAAATATTGAGGTAATTTCAAAAGTCCTCAGCTTGTCATTCCGAACGAAGTGAGGAATCTAAAAGGCATTGGTATTAAGAGATTTCTCCCTTTGGTCGAAATGACAATTGATGCTTTTTTGAGTTTTGAAATTACCTCTATTAATAATGGTAAATAAATCCAAACCCCATATTCACGTGACCGCAGGAATCATATCCAGGGACGGAAGCATCCTTATCGCCAGGCGCCCGCAGGGATACCACCTGGCAGGCCTCTGGGAATTTCCAGGGGGGAAGCAGGAGCCCGACGAAACCCTTGAGGAATGCCTGGAAAGGGAGATCCTGGAAGAGCTGGATGTTGAGGTAAAGGCCGAGAGGCTTTTCATGACCGTTCTCCATGAGTATGAAAAAAAGATTGTATCCCTCCATGTCTTCGAATGCATATTTCTGAGGGGCGATCCAAAGGGCCTTGACGGACAGGAGATAAAATGGGTAAAATCAGATGAACTTCCGCTTTATGAATTTCCGCCTCCGGATCTGGAGGTTATTGAAAGAATAATAGGGGATACGGCATGATTCAGAATAAAATAGTGGTCCGCTACCAGGACGGCAGGATTTTTAAAGGGCATACGAACGATTTTCTGCCCGCAAAGCCTACATTTCATATTTCATTGACTGATTCCCTTCCCGGGTCTTCCCCTTATGAAGTGCAGGTCTCATTGGTTAAGGCTATTTTTTTCGTGAAGGATTTCGCCGGCAATCCAGAACGAAAAGATATTCAGGAGTTCCTGACCGGCAAATCAGCCGGGGGCCGCAAGATAACGGTCCTTTTTAAGGACGGCGAGACAATGGTCGGGACAACACAGGGTTATGATCCGAGTCGCCCTGGTTTTTTCGTCGTTCCTGCCGACGCTGATTCCAATAATGACCGGTGTTTCGTAGTGGCAGGTGCAACTCAGAGTGTGTCGTTTGTTTGATCCTTATCACCTCCCCTTAAGCTAAGGGGAGGTGGGGAGGGGTTACGTTATTCAGCCGTCATCCTTCATTACTCCTCCCCGCAGGTCAAAGGGAGGTGGGCTAATTCTTCCTAAACAAAGCGCCCCTCTTGCATTTAGCAAAAGGGGCGCTTCAAATCAACTGCCTGATGGCAGGGGAATCACGGCATCGGCATGCCTCAATTTGTCCCCACGTTTGTTACTTTGCTTGTACTTGAAATAGTGAAACTGGTATATGAGCCGGAAGGAGTATAAACATAATCTTCTCCGTCTGCACACATACCATCAGCATCTGGAACTGGTGTTAAAGTGCCTCCTATGTTATATCTATAGTTTCCAGGCACAAGGTCCTGCGAAGAAAACACAATTGAAGCATATTTTTTTGCAGGTAGAAATGTGACTACCTCTTCGCCTCCACTGGTTTCAATCCGGAATATTTTGTCGGTATAGGATGTATTAAACTGAAAGAGAAGCGAATATTGAGCTGAGGTTGCGCTGCCCGGCGCCTGAGCCATATCAGAGGTGCCTGCCCCGATAATATATCCGCTGGTCATTGTGAAGAAGCCATAATCCAATATGCCATTTCCGCCGTTCACAGGGCCGTTGACTATGACAGTGCCGCCATTCATGATAACCGAACCGTTTGAATCAAGACCATCGGAATTGTCGCAATTGAGATAAATATATCCGCCGTTGATATACAGGTAGCAGTTGCTTGCTACTGGCATGCCACCACCAGTATTGCCACCACTAGGTTGCATAGTCATCATAGGAGGCGTCATCCCGCCGCCACTGCCATCGGAAGCGTTTATCGGGTCATCGTCCGATAAAATGTGGATGTTCCCTTCGTTAATAGTGATAACCAGGCTTTCAATCCCCTCAAAGCATGTTAAGACATTTATTGTTGTTCCTGCATTGTTGATTTTAAGCGCAAACTCTGAATGGAATGCGTCATCCGCTGCAGACACTGTGTAGGTTCCGCCGTTAATTACTATGGTATCATCCGAGTGGAATGAGTCGTCAGCTGAATCGACTATAAAGCTGCCGCCGTCTATTGTCACACCGATATTCGCCTTGAATCCCTTTGCAGTTTCTGTATCAAAATTAATCGGATTAGCGTGGCCACCGGCTGTTGTCAGGTCAAATGTCCCTCCCTTGACTACAACGTGTGTTTGAGCCTGGATGGCATCCGCACCGGCTGTGATATCAAAGACACCATTCCCGATAACAATATATCCCTGTTCATCAGTGTTCTCATTAGTGGCTTTCAAACCGTCGCCCCCGGCAGTAATAAAGATATCTCCATCCTGGACGCTGACATAATTCTTTCCTATAATCCCGTCGTCCTTTGAGGTAACAGTAATAGTCCCGCTTGCGATTATGAGGCCATCCTTGCATTTAATGCCGTCCAGATAATTTGCATCAACAGTCAGTGAACCGCCACCATAGATAATGAGGTCATCCTTGCTGAAAAGGGTTGCGTCAATGGCCTCGCCATCTCCATCAACGGATGAATTGGATGTCCCGTCTGTCAGATAATTTTGGGAGCTATCAGCAAGGACCATAATAACCCTTTCCGCACTTTCAATATCAACTGGAGAAGCTGTAGAATAGGTCACATTAACACCATTGAAGTAAAGCCTTACATCACCTGTGTCAGCAGTATTGACTTTTATCTGCCCGTTGCTCAACATCCCCGTGATATTATAGGTGCCTGCAGCCGTAATCGTTACGATACTTCCGCTTGCCGTTGCGCCGGTCCCAGATACTGATATTGATGAACCATTTAATGTAATATTTGTCGCAGCCGATAGATTATAGGTTGAGTCGGTGAAGGAGGTAACGGTGGGGAGTGGATAAACGCCATACGCAGCATATGTAAATGTGGTTGTGTCATCCGTTGTGTCGTCTGTTGTATCGGATGAATCATCTCCACCTCCACCGCCCGAGGCTACAACAGTAATCAGCCCGAGAACGAATATGAATACCAGGAATAGATGCCTTAATGATTTGAAAAATGTCTTTGGGTTGTTTGGCATAATGACCTCTTTTCAGTTTAAAGATTGGAACCAATTCTATCTTATTTTAACAGTATATTGTATGCACCTTTGAATGACTGCTGATATCCGGTGATTTCCATATGCATATAGACGCAGCACTTTTAAAAAAGTTACATAATATAATCACAATTTGTTTAATGAAATTAAGTGACAGTTCATGTCCCTGAACATAGCCGGATTATTTCAATTTGACATTAAAAATACATTGAAATAAAATAGTGTTAAATAATTGAAATATGCCGCAACGATTACATTTCAGTTCCAATTCACATGCTGCTTCGGCGTCCTGCTCACATTAATCTGCCATCACGAATTTCGACTTTATTTTTTTGAAAAAAATTGTTCAGGGAAGGCGATTTATTATTAAAGAAATTTCTTATGGTGCCGATAACTAAATCAAAAACATTTTTCAGGAGGAACCATGAGAAAATTTGGAATTTCATTACTAGTAATTGTCGCTGCTTTATTAACCATTTGCGCCCCATTAAATTTATTTGCTGAAGATACCATCAGTATACTGAATTATTCCCTCAAACCGATAGGATATGTTTCCGGGGATAAATTCATCCAGTCCATATGGAATATCGAACTTAAAAACAATGACGGCGCGGCCCATAACTTCAATATAAAGGTTGTATTTTATGACAAGGACAAGAATCAGCTGAAGGAGGTCCTGAAGGACGCAAATATCAATGCATCCGAAACAAAGAAATACTCCGATGCAGTGCTTCTTGAGCCGGACATGGCTAAAAAGGTTGCCACCACAAAGGCATACATTATAAACCTGTAATATCCTTTTTAGGTTTTTTAGGTCTTAAACAGCCCCGCCCTATGGACGGGGCTAAATCATTTGAATTTGCATTAAATATTTTTGAAATAGCTTTTCGATCGCTGAAGCGGATTTTTGATTCAATATTTAAGGTCTCACTCCTCATTGATGATTTGTCGCGGGCAGCAAATTTTTGAAGTCTATCTTTTTGTTGCCGGTAATAAATAATAAGAACACATTATAACAGGAGGAACCATGAGAAAAACCGGACTCTCTTTTTTATTAATTACTGCCGTCTTTGTAATCCTATTCGCTCCTCTCGGCTCACTGGCCGAAGATACCATCAGTATCCTGAATTATTCCCTTAAACCGGTAGGGTATGTTTCCGGAGACAAATTCATCCAGTCTATATGGAATCTTGAACTCAAGAATAATGACGGGGCGTCCCATTCTTTCAATATCAAAATTGTATTTTTTGATAAGGACAAAAATCAGCTGAAGGAGGTCAAGAAGGAGGCCGCCATCAATGCCGGCGAAACGAAGAAATACTCTGACGCCGTACTCCTTGAGCCTGAAATGGCTAAAAAGATTGCATCAACAAAGGCATTTATTGAGGACGTCAACTGAATAACCTGCGCCTGAGGGATAAAAGGGCCATCTGGTATGAAGCTTCAACCAAATATTGCATATGGAATCTCCTCCTCCTTTTAGGGGGAGGATGGGCCTGCGCGTTCAGCCGTCGCAGCCAAAGCAGCTATGGCGAAGTCGGCCCGTAGTTTTAGCGAAGGCTGGAGGGGGGTCTGCTCCATTCAGGATTAACGCTATTCGCTTCTGCAAAAGACCCCACCTTGATCCTCCCCTAAGAGGGGAGGGAAACTCAAGAACATGCCTGTGTTGTACCTCTTGTATATTTTGCCTTTTTTATGGCAGCTCATCCAGGTCAACAGTTCGGTAATCTGAAGGCGTCTCCAGCATGAATATCAGGTCAGGGACCTTGGCGTTGAATGCCATCTTCCGTATTTTCAATTCAAGATCTTTTTCCAGGTTTTTACCGCTCAGGCTTATGCCCCCTGCATAGGGTATCCCTTTGTCCTCCTTCATATCAGAATAAAAGATATCAAGAGACTGCACCGGAAAGGCGATCTTCTTTGGAATAGATGTGCCGGAGGGAAAGTTGATCACTTCCAGGTCTATTCCGTCATTAGACCTCAGGCTGATCATGTCGCTTCCGGATACAGCAACAACATCATGAGACAGGACAGGCGGACGTCCACTGAGGACCGACCATATCATTTCCTGGTTAAGGCTTAATCCGGGCAGGAACTTTGAAAGCGCCTCAGGTGAAAATGTCCCTGAATATTTTATCTTTTCCTGATAAGAGACTACATTGATCCTGCCTTCCTTTATCAGGATATGAAGGACGGGTTTACCCCATGAATGGGTTATCTCTATCTTCAGGGCGAAGGATGGGTCCCTGACTCCCGTGATAAGGATGTCCGCATCGGCCCCCAGAAGTGATCCCTTAATGGAGATGACTCCAAGGGCATAGAACGACCTGATCCATTCGTTCTGCGACATTATTCCCGAGAGAATTCGGTCGGCATCGGAGGCGGTCAACCGTTCGGCAGGGGCCGGTTTATGAAGAGGGGCGCAGCTGCCTGAAATGAGAAGCAGTGCCGATATGGAAACCAGAAAACCTGAAAGGGATCTTTTCACCTGATTAAACCTGCGGCCGTAAATGTGGATGGTTAACACCTGATCCCGGACCGGACCCGGGATCATTGAAGAAATTTCCGCACCTCTTTAATCTTTTCAAGTATCTTGTCAGATTCCTGGTGCTTAAGTGACAGGGCCTTTTGATACATCTCCAGGGAGCGCTGATATTCATTCTTTTTTAAATAGACATCCCCCAGGTGCTCGGCAATCGTGGGGTCATCGGATTTGATGGAGAAGGCTTTCTCAAGGGAATCCAATGCCTCATCATAGAGGCCTTTACGGTAATACACCCAGCCCAGGCTGTCTATTATATAGCCGCTGTCAGGGCTTAACTTGAGCGCCCTCTGGACCATATCCAGCGCCTCGTCCAGGTTGATGCCTTCTTCGGCATAGGAGTATCCTATGTAATTAAGGGAATCAGCATTGTCAGGATCAAGCTCCAATACCTTTTTCATCTGGGTTATGCCGTTTGTCCTGTCCCCGGATTTGTCAAGGGCTATGCCGAGCCGGAAAAGGATCTCAATATTTTTTTCGTCATATTTCAATCCGTCCTGGAGGGTGATTGCTGAATTTTTATAATCGTTCTTTCCCTCATAAAGCGATGACAGCGCCAGGTAAAGGGACGACTCATTTTTCTTAAGATTCAGGGCCTTTTTAAGGGACTCAATTGCCTCATCATCCTTTTCCATGTCGCTCAAAATATAGGCAATGTGTATCTGCGAATTTGCAAAGTATTCGGATTCCTTTTTAATAAGCCTCAGATGTTCAAGCGCCTTTTCAAGCAGGCCTGATTCCTCATAGGCCCACGCAAGATAATATCTGGATTTGTGGTCCTCAGGCCAGGCAGTGACAACAAGATCAAATTCGGAGATTGCATCGGCGTATCTTCCGTTCTGAAGGTAATAAATTCCGAGGGTCTGCCGCCCCGGATCCCCGGGTTTTGACTGATTCTGTATGTTGCCTATGAGCTCTTTAATATTCTCCTTCTGGCCCAGGGTATTGTACAGGCCCATAAGCCTCTCCTGTGCCGTGCTGTTGTCAGGATAAAGGCTTACCAGCCTTTTATACAGGATTACCGCTGATTCCAGCTTCCTCTGGTACTGATACAGTCCGGCCAGATCGAAAAGCGCCGGTTCAAATGTGTCATCCAGCTCAAGTGCCTTAAGGTATGCAGCCTCAGCCGCGTCGTAATTTTCCCATTCTATATATATTCTTCCCTTGTAATAATGGGCGAAGGAAAGCCTCGGCTCCTGTGATATCAGCCTGTCCAGCTGTTCCATTGCCTCATCCAGCCGGTTGCTTTTTATAAGAGAGGTGGCCAGCAGGAATCTTATCCGCTGCTGCTCGGGATCAAGTTTTAAAATAGCGTTATATGCTTCCTGTTCGGTTTCATTATCTCCGCTCATGGCGGAAAGCTCTGCCAGCAGCATGTGTGAGTTCATGTCTTCCGGATCAAGCCTGATGCACTCGCGGGCGAATTTGACCGCGCTCTTGAAGTTTCCAAGCCTCTGTTCAAGGACCGCCATCTTTTTATTCAGGTAGAGTGACCCCGGATCATTATTGTAAACCTTTTCCAGGTATTCCTTTGCCTTCTTATAATTGCCCTGGGATTTATAAAGAGAGGCCCGGAAATAATAGGCATACATTTCGATGCTGAGGGTCCTGGGTTGCTCCTCTGTCCCTGCGTCCTCGGTTTCCACAGAGAGGGGTGAGTTTTCCATTGCCTGGGATTTCGGTTCAATACCGGCGCAGGAAAGGAAAAGCATAAGAATAAGGATAGCCGGGGGGAAGGCTATAAGTTTGTATTCCATATTTACACGCATGATACCCATAATCGGCATTACTTTGTTTTTATATAAGAATCGATTATTTTAAAAAATCACTGAACTGGTCTTCAAAATCAGGGATATCCTCTTTGAGCCATTTTTTAATATTGCTGACTATCCTGGCCTGGATCTGCCGAACGCGTTCCCTGGAGATATGATATTTATCGCCGAAATCCTGGAGAGTCAGGGGATTTTCGGACATAATGCGGTTGTCAAAGATATCCAGCTCCTTTTTGGACAGCCGCTCCCTGTAGTTCGCCAGTTTTTCCAGAAGCAGCGCCCTTCTTTCGGCCTCTGAAAGCCTTTCATCAACGTCAATGGTTTTATCCGGCAAAAACGAACTGTATTCATCTTTCCCGCTGTCGCCTATAGGTGCATTCAAGGATACCTCTCCTCCGCCGAGGCGTTGAGTCATCTCCTCGATGTCCTCCTCCTTTACATCAAGCCGTTCAGCCAGGAGTTTAGGCTCAGGGAAGAATCCCTGGGCTACAAGCTTGTCCCTCTCCTTTGCAAGGTTGAAAAAGAGCTTCCTCTGTGTCTGGGTTGTGCCTATCTTTACAAGCTTCCAGTTCTCCATGATAAATTTCAGCATGTATGCCTTGATCCAGAAGGATGAGTAATAGGAGAACTTTATTCCGCGATAGGGGTCAAATTTTTTCACTGCCTGGAGAAGCCCCACATTGCCCTCCTGTATAAGATCCAGGAGGCTCTTGGTCCAGTAGCGGTGAAAGTCCATGGCGATTTTTACTACCAGCCTCAGGTTGGAAGTGACAAGCCTGTATGCCGCATCAGGATCATTATGCTCCTTTACCCTTGTGGCCAGCTCAACCTCCTCTTCCTTTGTAAGCAGCTTATATCTTTTAATCTCCAAGAGGTAAAGCTGAAGAGGATCATAGGGCACAAGCGCCCTGTCTTCGCTCTGCACTATCGGGATAAGGTCAAGGTCATGCCCCTGTTCAGCCTGGTCAGGCTTATAATTTACATCCTCATCAAAGGATTCCTCTTCTTCGATGATCTCGTCCTGTTCTTCTTCCATCTGTCTCTGACCGTTTCCTGCCGCATCCCTTTGATGCAGCCTATTATACCATTTTTTGGGATGACAACCCTATTATTGAATGACGGCTCTTACATATCGCTTTTTGCCGGCCCTGAGCAATATCGAGCCGTTTACAACATCAGCGGGACCAATGATCTGATCGTATGAAGTGACTGTGCTATTATTGATGTATCCGCCACCCTGAGAAATTAGTCTCCTTGCATCGGATCTTGTTGCGCAGAGTCCTGTCTCTTCAAACAATATATATGCGGGTATACCATTTTCAATTTTTTTAGACTCTATTTGGGTCGTCGGAACCGACTCGGACATCTCTGCCCTGTCTCCGCCAAAAAGCTGTCTGGCCGCATTTTTTGCCTTTTCAGCCTCATCATCGCCGTGGCACAGCCGGGTCGCCTCAAATGCCAGGACCTCTTTGGCATGCCTGATGTCAGAACCTTCAAGACCTGCCAGTCTTCTGACCTCGTCCATGGGCAGAAAGGTAAAAAACCCCAGGAATTTGCCTATATCCCCATCCTCCTGGTTTATCCAGAACTGGTAATAGTCATAGGGGGACGTCAATTCAGGATCAAGCCATATGGCACCCTTATGGGTCTTCCCCATCTTGACGCCTGATGATGTGGTAATCAGGGGGAATGTGAGTCCGTGGACTATCTCGCCGTTGAGCCGCCTGGTCAGATCAGCGCCTGCAATGATGTTGCCCCACTGGTCGCTGCCTCCCATCTGCACCCGGCAGTCAAAATGCTTAAAAAGATACCAGAAGTCATATGCCTGAAGGAGCATGTAATTAAATTCGATGAAATTGAGGCCGGTCTTCAGCCTTGCCTTGTAGCTTTCCGCGGTCAGCATCCTGTTGACGCTGAAGTGCCTGCCGATATCCCTCAGAAAATCTATATAATTGAGGCCGACAAGCCAGTCTGCGTTATTCAGCATCACAGCCCTTTCGCCGCTGAAATCTATAAAGCGCGACAGCTGTTTCTTTATGCCTTCGGCGTTTTCACTGATTTCTTCCCTTGTCATGATGCGGCGCATCTCAGTCTTGCCGCTGGGATCGCCGACCATGGCCGTGCCTCCTCCCACAAGGGCAATCGGCTTGTGCCCCGACCTCTGCATATGGGCCAGCGACATTATAGGAAGAAGGCTCCCCACATGAAGGCTCCTGGCGGTCGGATCAAAGCCGATGTAACAGGTCGTTGGTTTTTTAAGCTGCTCCCGGAGCATATCCAGGTCAGTAACCTGTTCGACAAAGCCCCGCTCCTCCAATATATCAAAAGTATTTTCCACCTTATTTCTCATTCATTAATATTTATGTTAAAATTTTCCGGTAGCCTCATGCGCACAACATCTCCCTGTTTTCCGAGGCCCTTTATCCTTTTCCCGTTTAAATCAAACTCTACCCCGGCGGCATTCCCCACCAGAATATAGAAGCCCTCATTGCCTCGCCATTGGGGATAACTGCCCGGCGAAAATATATATTCCATGGGGGCGTCGTCATCCACATATATCTTGATATAGGTTTTCTGGGTTATATAGCCGGTCAAGGCGTATTTTTCCTTAACCCCTGTAACCGGTTTTAAATCCAATTCCTGAAAAGGCGCCTGAATCGGTTTTGCGGCTGTTTCCTGCACGGACGCCCGAACCGCATTCAATGATGCGGCATCCTGAGTCCCCGCTTCAACTCCCGGTGGCTGCATGTTTGTGACGGGGGCCGGACTTACTGCCTCCGGCGCGGCCTGCTTGATGTTTTCAGCGGCCGGATTTTCGCCGGCCGGAGCCTGCATTGCCTTTTCGCCCTGCACTGCGTCCCCCTGATAAACCTGATCCTGCACAGGTGTGTCTTCAGTGCTCTTTATGGAGGCGCTGCCGGCCTTTTTAAAATGCGAAAAAGGAACCACCTTAATAAATATGACAAGCAGGGATACGGCAAGAATTACAAGGGCAACCCAGAATACATACTTCTTCGTATTTGTCTTTTTCGGGGGAACCAGGGGTTTAGGCAGTCCATCGTGCGAAGGGATTGTTGACTGGAACTGCCCCAGTACCTCCCTGTAATCAAGCCCCAGGGCCTTTGAATAGTTCTTGATGAACCCTTTAATGAAAACCGGAGACGGCAGCCTGGCCCAATCCTCTTTCTCTATGGCCTCCAGATATTGCATCCTCAGCCTGGTCAGTTTAGACAGATGCTCAAGGCTCAGTCCTTTTCTTTCCCTCTCACTCTTCAGAAAGAAGCCTACTCCATGTTCATTTACAGGCTCAGTCATGTCTTGCCCCCCTGTTGGGTTTGTGCCGATGCGGCCCGCCTGCAGCAGGCACTGATTCAGGAACATTTTCAGGCTAAAAATTAATCTTTGTAAAGCTCTTATCCCTAAGATCCTTAAGCCATGTTGTGTACCTTTTGTTTAATTCTTCATTATATATGGTTTCGTATATATCATTTCTGACTTCCTCAAACGGCTTTATGTCTCCACCTTCCCGCCTGATAAGTTTGATTATCTGTATGCCTGTATCTCTTGCTATAATCCCGCTGACATCTCCATCCGAGAGGCCGTCTATAACCTTCTTCAATTCAGTATCCAGTTCGGCCGGGTCATATACGCCCAGTTCTCCTCCTTCTTCCGCGCCGGGGCCCTGTGAATACTCCTTTGCCATGGCACCGAAATCCTCGCCGCTCTTTAACCTGGCCAGTATCTCCTCCCCCTTTTTTCTCAATTCACCCAGTTCGTCCTTGTTTTCCTTGTCCTGAACAAGAAGAACAATGCCTGCGACATGGACCTTTTCTTTCTCCTTGTATTCTTCAGGGTGTTCCTTGTAATATTTTAGAATCTGGCCCTCAAGGATAACGGCCTTTGATTTAACCTCATAATTAATGAGCTTTTCCTGCTCCATGCTGTCCTTGATCTGCCTGCGGTATGTCTCATAGCTCAGTCCGTCATTCTTCAGTTCCGACAGGAGGTCTTCCTGTGTCCAGTTTTTGGATTTTTTTATATTTTCAAAATAGGAGTCAACGTCCGCCTGGGATATCTGCAGGCCGAGCTCCTGTATTTTTTCCTGGGCGATCTTTTCATTGATCATGCTTTCCAGCACCTGGCGTCTTAACTCAATAAATGTTTCTTCATCCTCGGATTTAATCTCTTCACTGGCCTTTCCCGTAAGCTCTTTTATCCTGTTATTCAGTTCATAAAGGGTGATAACGTCATTATTAACCATCGCAACTACCCTGTTGCTTATTTCAGCCGGGCAATCAGCGCCGGCAAAAAATATTGCAATCAAAATACCTGCTATTAAGAATCTGGGTTTCATGGCATTTATCCTTATTTATCCCAGGAAGTGTAGATGTCTTCCTGTATGTTTATCTGATAACGGTTTTTCAAGTCGCTGATCCATTTCCTGTATGAAAGCTCCCTTTTCTGAAGGATGAGCTTTCCCTCTATCTCTTCCATTACCTCCGGCAGGCTGTAATAGCCTTCACCGAGGCTTTCCATTACCTCAAAGATATGATAACCGTATGATGATTTCAGTATGCCGCTTCTTTTCCCCACGGGAAGCGAGAAAACAGCATCCTCAATGACCTCTTCAAGCTGCCCCTTTGCGACCCAGCCCATGCTGCCGCCGTCTTCAGCATCGGGTGTAATGGAGTTCTTCTCTGCCAGCATCCCCATGTCTTCTCCACCAGCCAGTCGTGCCAGTATTCTTTCCGCTTCATCACTGCTCGGCACTGCTATCTGTCTTAATCTGACCATGGCGGGATGCCGGAAATCATCTCTGTATGAATTATAATATGCCTTCGTCTCGTCAAAGGTTATGGGGTCTATGTCTCCTATT
>Ga0209287_10000285_pt1 | contig 33338 bp, 25 predicted proteins | sample PPLLak3cmMay2015_2_FD_187255 | JGI IMG/M metagenome (GOLD analysis project Ga0209287, IMG submission 187255) | Freshwater sediment microbial communities from Prairie Pothole Lake near Jamestown, North Dakota, USA - PPLs Lake P8 Core (1) Depth... | ecosystem: Environmental > Aquatic > Freshwater... | reverse complement strand
CACGATTATCTATTACTGATATTTTGGGTTCCTCAACTTCTGTTTTTTCGTCACTATAAAATTCATAATAAACAAAAACACTAGATACGACCAGGATGACTACAACAAATAGTGCGACGATTGCTAATAGTTTCTGGTTTGCATTTTTAGGGATTTTAATCATGCATATCACTGTCACTTATTTTTATATGGTTATTATCTATATTAATTCTTTTATTTATAAACTTTATGGAATAAATATATCCTAAAATAATGAAATATCTGCAAAATTTGATTTAATCAAAAAGATTTGATAGAATAAATCAAAGCTTCGTTAAGCAAGGTTTCAACATTATTTTTCTTACCAAGCCCAACTAATTTTCCATTAATAGATTCAATTTCTGTTCTACCATCTTTTTTAATGCTTTGAAGCATAGAGGAATAGTTTTCAGATGTGATCCTGACTACTTCTTTTGTTTTTTTAATAGTATCGTCATATGAGATATAGATACCCGCAGAATTTGCTATTCTGGTGGACTCTTCACATATCTTTTCTACAATTCGTTCAAGAATTGGGTTTTTCAAAAGATAGCCGTTTTTACATTGGAAAAACGTAGTTAGTGGGTTGATACTGGAGTTGACAACTGCTTTGATCCATATCTCGCGAAAAATATCTGTACTAATCTTTGTTTCAATACCTGAACTGCGGAATATATCGCTGATTTGTTTTATACGCTCTGTTTTTTTACCATTTAATTCACCCAAGATGGTTTCTCCGATACCCGTGTGTTTAATAACACCTGGTTTGGAAAAAAATACACCATGTGTTGTTATACCAGCAACAACATTTCTTTCATCTACTGTTTTATAAATTTTTTCAATATTATCTAAACCATTCTGAAGAGATAAAACAACGGTTTTATTTCCAATTATAGATTTGGCTTCTTTTATTGCTGCTTCAGTATCGTATGATTTAACAGTTAATATCAAAAGATCCGGAGAGAAACCTATCTTACTTATTGAATCCAAAGCAACTATGTTGACTTTTAGTTTTGTTTTACCTGTGATTTTAAGACCGTTTTTCTTAATAGTTTGAACGTGTGTTTTTCTACTCACCAATGTAACATCATTTTTTTTGGATAGTAAACCACCAAATAAAGAGCCCATGGCACCTGCACCAAGTACTACTATTTTCATAATTTAAGTCCTATGTCTTTACATTTTTTATTTATGGTTTTTTCATCCATTGCTATGAGGGGATGCAAAACTGGAATGCCTATGTGTTGTTTTAAAGATTTTATTTCAGATAATGAATCAGCAGAGTTCTTGTTGATATTGTAATTTGTTACCAATGCATCGCAGTTATTCTCTAGAGCAAGTTGGTTTATGTTTTTGTATAAATCTTTGTCTTGTGTTTTAATTGTTATTATCTCTGGTTTTATGTTCCATTTTGAGAAAAAAGGTTCTAGTTTTTCTTTGGTTTCTTTTGTTTTTACAAAAATTACTTTGCAACCACGGTGCATAAGATACCATGCAGCTAGTAAAGATTTTTTATCAATTATTAGTGCTATGACTTTTCCCTGTGTGCCCAAAGGCAAGCCTCCGACTCCGCGGACTTTCTCTGTGAACAGATAGGTTTTGTCGTTTCTTATTTCTATGAATAGTTCAAAATCAGGTTTTGTTAGATCAACTCTTGCTTTTGTTGCTTTAACTACATTACTACCTATTTTTATTGAAATGTCTTGGCTTGTGAAATCGTGTTTTCCAGTTCTTGTGGTTCGAATTGCAAAGCTTTTTGTTTTATTCAATATTTTTTTTGAAATATCTAAAGATTGCTTTGATATTGAATCGGTATCTGTTTTTGTTTGTATAGCGGGGCTGACAGATACTATTCCAAAAACGTTAGTTAGGATTGGTATGCTCTCTTCTATTTGACTGGTATAGACGAATATTCTGCCTCGTTCTTTTTTTATACTGTTTTGAATTTGTTTTGAACTTAACGCGTTTTTAATATTGCTTACTAGCATTGATTCGAAGCGTTTGCGTGTTTCTTCGCGTTTTAAGGAAATTTCACCGTATCTGATAATTATTAGTTCGTATTTCACAAGGCCCTAATTCATATCTTATTACATTAATATTTGGCAAAATAAAAAAGTGCAGGGGAAGGGATTTGAACCCACGGACCTCTACAGGAACAGATCTTGAGTCTGTCGCCGTTGACCAGGCTTGGCTACCCCTGCATGAAAAACACAAAACAATTTTATGATAATAAAGATATTTGCTAATAATTCTATTGTTTTTAGCGAATGAGAAAATAATTAAATGTTTTTCGTAGCATTTTTTGATGTCTTTACAAGTCTTTCTAAGATATTATAGCATCTTACGGTATCATCTCTTGATATAACTAGACTCAGTTCTTGAAAAGTAAGTATTATACTGATTATGTTAACGTTTTCCCAGGCTACAAACCGTAGGACGTTATACATAATTCCTGGTGTAAAAAGAAAATCTTTGGAATATGTGAGCGATATAACTACGAGGTTTTCTACAACATTTAATATCTTCTCTCCGCTCAGCATATCTAAGAGTTGTTCTTTATGTCTCTGATTTGTTATTATTCCTACCTCATAGTTACCTTGGGTAACGTTAAAAATTCCTCCTTTTTTGAAATCTATGTCATAATACAAGCTTTGGATTTTTTTCAGTGCGGTTGGTGATGCTTCTACAATTACATAGCAAACATCGGTTTTTAGAATAGTCTCTCTGAAATAATCGAACGATGGACGGTTTGTTGTTTTTTCTAGTTTTTCTGCATGCCTCCTTAATGCCATAACGATCGCGGAGTGCTTAACTTTTTTACCGATTTCTGCTTCTATGTCGGATTTTATATTTTCAGCCAATCTGTTGAAGGACACTATATCGTGTTCTATTGCTTCTTGCAAAAAAACCTGCCTATTGAGAATCTCTTGGACTACATGACTTATTGTTACCATGATAACACCTTTTTCAATTTTTGAAAGATTGTCTACCATATGTATTATAATGTAACTAATAGATATAGTTTTTGTTAAACTGATAACAAAACTTTAATATGGTGTCAACAACACATTAATATTGTAAGAAGAATGAAAAAGAGAGATGATTTAAAAAATAACATGCATCTGATATTCATCAACTCTATTTTATTGGGGCCTAGCTGTTTTTTTGCTGATGCTTCACCTCTCCTCTAGGCCCCAATATAACAAAAGGAGAGATTGTACCAAAAAATAGAAAAATTAGTGATTATGTTTAACCAACAACATTTATATATTTATAACATAATATAAATTTGATTGAGTGATGAAGCAAACGGCATATTTCCTGATTACATTAGTCATATCCTTAATAGTTGTTATGCCGACAGGCCTTTCTTTTCAGGAAGAAGAACAAATAAAAACAACAACATCAGGCCAATACGACAAGGGATACAGATATAACATACGGGGATGGGTTTATATCCATATCGAAGGAGATCCTTACGAAAGAGGATACCAATACGGGTATCTCGCATCTGCAGAAATAGAAGATATATTCCAAAGATGGGCAAATCTTGCACATGATTTCAAATTCATGAAGATTTTTATTTTTAAGAGTTTACCAAAAAATTACGATAAACTTTCAGAACAATGGTGGAAAATCTGCAAAACAAAATCCATGAAAACTTTCGAAAAACATGTTCCTGAGGAATATAAACAAGAAATGATGGGGATGGTCGATGGTCTTAATGCAAAAGGCGTAAAATTATTTGGCAAAGACATCCAATATGAAGATATTGTTGCATCTCAATTCGTTCAAGATGTGTGGTATGCTTTTTATCTACATAGTTACAAGAGGTTTCATCCTTTACGCAGTCTTGTAAATGGCGTCAAAGATTTGCTTTCAGGAGGTTTTGACAAACAGGATCTTGGACACTGTCATGCTTTCATTGCAACAGGAGATTCAACAGAGGATGGAGGCATCGTAGTTGCCCATGCAACCATATTTCAGAACTATATTGCTCAAAGATGTAATTTTATTGTGGATGTCAAACCTTCAAATGGATACAGATTTATTATGACTGGGCCACCTGGATCTTTATGGAGCCAAGAAGATTGGTACCAAAATGAAAAAGGCATAATTCTTACAGAAACAGAACTAATGCCTCAGGGACCATTTAATATAAGAAAAACTCCCAAGGGCGTAAGATCAAGGATTGCCATCCAATATTCAGCTAGTATAGATGAGGTAATAAAAAATTTACAGAATGGAAATAGCGGGCTTATCCCAAATGAGTGGCTTATTGGTGACACAAAAACCGGAGAGATAGCAAGATTTGAACAAGCACTTTTTAACACACCTGTTACAAGAACTAAAAACGGGTTCTTTTGGTCCTGTTGTGTTCCACATAGTGATAAAGTAGAAAGAGAACTATGGGGTCTGTTACCTAAGTTTATTGCTTTAAAGATTTACCCAAATAAGTACGAGAACCCTGCTGTTGGCAAAAAATTTGAGGAACTAGAAAAAGAATACCATGGACAGATTAACACTGAGGTTGCTAAGATATTTATGACTACTCCTCCAATTTCAAATGGTCCAACAGATTGTAAAATAACCAGCTCAAAGCTTATGGAAAATATGGGACTTGTTGCTTTTTTTGGTAAGACTGAGGGATTTGATTGGAATCCCCCCGAAGAATTTATAAAGAATTACAAAGGAGTTACAACGCTTCCAGTTAATGGTTGGTTGGAGATATATGATTCTAATTTTAATCAAATGGACTTACAGACAGACAATAAAAATAGTTTTTATGAAAATGATTCTAAAATTTTATGGAAGTTCGAACCACCTAACCCGTGCAACATGAACTATTCTATGATTGATAGTTCTGAAGATGTTATTTTTTCAGTTGATAATTCAGGGGAAGTAAATGCATTTGACGCAAAACTTGGGAAAACAAAATGGAATAAATTGTTTGAAAGCAAAATAACTGATATCGATGTTTCTGAGAGATCACTTTTTATTGGAACAAATGAAGGTTTATATGCATTAGATAAAGAAAGCGGCGCTATAGGATGGGAACAAAAAATAGGACAGGTTGTCTCAAAACCGGTTTTGTACAATGATGTTGTTATTGCTGGTTTTCTAAACGGAGAAGTACGTGGTTTTGATAGAAATTCTGGCGAAGAGAAATGGTCTTATGGGTTTTCTGATAGGGCTTATGTTTCTGAAAATGCGAATAGTTTGGTTTATATCGCGGCAGGTAAGTCCTGTTATGGCTTTGATCCTGTAAAAGAGGAAATAGTTTGGGAATTTGAGTCTGAAAAATTGATTACTTCATCTCCGAAAACAGATGAGGAAACTGTTTATTTTGGTTCTTGGGGTGGATGTCTTTATGCTCTGGATTGTTTAACTGGCGATGTTAAGTGGAATTACCAAACAGGTTGGGGGATAGATTCCACTCCTGCTGTTTCAGATGATATGGTTTATTTTGGTTCGCTTGACAACAATTTTTATGCGTTAAACAAAGAAAAAGGAGAATTGGTTTGGTATTTTAATTGTAAATCTGCTATTCATTCTAACCCTGTTGTTTATGGGGACTATGTTTTCTTTGGCTGCGATGACGGTAGGTTCTACGCCTTGAATAAAACAAATGGGGATTATGCGTGGAGTTTCACTCCAGGTTATTTCATAAAAGATGGTGATGCAAATAACTATGTTACTACGCCCATACTCTCAAACCCGGTTGCAAAGGATGGCATTGTCTATTTTAGTGCAAAAGGTGTTGTTTACGCATTGGACGCTCAAACATACGAGAGAACTGAAAAAACGTCTCAGGAAAGAGTTGATGTCAACTACGAGTTGATTTCATTGATATTGATTTTTGCAGTTGTTGTAATACTTTTAGTTTTTTTGTATTCAAGAAAGAAGAAAAATAAGGATGACGGGGGAGAAAAATAAAATGACCGAGCTTAAAAGATCACTATCCCTTTGGGAAGTAACCCTGATGGGCATTGGTTGTATCCTTGGAGCAGGCATCTATATCATTATAGGTGAGGCTGCAGGTTTGAGCGGAAACAGTCTCTGGCTATCATTCATATTTGCTGCGGTTGTTGCAATATTTACAGGACTTAGTTATGCTGAGTTGTCCTCTCGTTTTCCACATGCGGGAGCCGAGTACGTGTATGTTGAAAACTCGTTTGGGAAAACACCCGCATGGCTTGTCGGATGGCTTATCCTTATAGGAAGTATAATCGGTGGGACAGCGGTTTCGATTGGTTTTTCTCATTATTTTTCAGCCCTTTTTGGTACACCTATTATATTAACCTCTATTTTCGTGCTTTTCATAGTTGGTATAATCCTTATAATAGGTGTACAAGAAACTGCATCCATAACAATCCTGTTTACAATAATTGAGGCCGTTGGTCTTTTTATAATTATTTTCATAGGCATTCCTTATTTTGGTTCTGTTAACTATTTTGAGTTGACTAAAGGAATGGGTGGTTTAATTGATGCAGGTATTTTGATCTTTTTTGGTTATATTGGTTTCGAGGGTATTTCACGACTTGCTGAAGAAACAGAGAATCCGACAAAGAATATTCCTAAAGCGATTATTTACTCGATTGTCATTGTAACTATAATATACGCGCTCGTTGGGATTGCTGCAATAAGTGTCGTTGGATGGGAAGAGTTGTCAACAGCAAAAGCACCTTTGGCATTAATTGCACAAAGAGTTTTTGGGGAAGAAAGTTTTGTTATATTATCTGCTATTGCGTTGTTTTCTACATTCAATACTGTACTTTTCATTTTGCTTAGTGGATCACGTTTTGTTTATGGAATGGCTGAGCGGCAGGCACTTCCAAGTGTGTTCATGTCAGTTTTGAAGAAGAGAAGAACTCCATGGGTTGCAATCGTTGGTATAGTTGTTGCATCAATGGCATTTTTGTATATAGGGGATTTAAAGACTGTTGCAAATCTAACTAATTTTGCTATTATTACTGTTTTTATCGTGGTGAACGCATCTGTTATTTATTATAGATACAAAAAACCGTTGCATGCAGGTTTCAAGGTTCCTATCTCCATTGGAAAGTTCCCCGTGATGCCCTTTATTGGGATTTTGATTTCGTTTTTTATGATTGTTAATCTTTCTGTAATTGTTCTACTTATGGGGATTGTCCTTGTTTGCATTGGAATTCTAGTTAACACCTTTTGGAAAATGAGACATTAAATAATGTTTTTTTGGCTGTGTTTTAATTTAAAGATATGTGTTGAAAACTCCATTGATAAAAACATGGAGATGGATGCGACTAGAATCGTGATTATATAAAACGGTATTAGAAAAGTCGTGTAAAGACTTATTAGGTTTTCAAAGGCCATAGCAAGAGCGAGAACTATAAACATTATCATTGCAACACAATAGAGTAGTAGTACATCTGATTTTTTACCCATGTATTTAGCACCAAGTGGGAATGATATCGTTACGCCTACCATGAATGAGAATACCATGAACCACATCATGGATGGTATCATGTTTAGTCCTTTGAATGCTGAAAAAAACGCTACAAATGGTATCGAGCAGATAAATGGTAAAATTAAGGCGGTTGCTTTTCCCCGTATCATTGTTTTTTCTGTTACTGGGAGGTTTCTTATAAGCCACATAGTATCTTCTTCTGCCAGGAATAAATTTAGTGACGTGAAAACTGATGTGTAGATTGCTAGGATGTATACGCCTAAGAAGCCGTACATTGATGGTGTTATGAATCTTGCTAGTTGTTTGATTCCTTCTGGTAGTATTGAGTCTCCGCCGAATTGTGCTAGGTATCCTGAGAAAATACCGATTGTTACAGCTGAGAATAAAAAGCTGAATAACAGACGATCACGCCATAGTATTGTTGTTTCTTTGTAGAATATAGCTTTTATTGTATCTCTGATTTTTACTTGATCTACCTCTTTGTTTCTTTCGATTCTTTTTACGAACTGGTATGAATCAAGCGCCCATCTGAAACTAATTATCAGATAAGATGCTGCTAATAGTAGTATTATTAGTGTTGCGATTGGTTCGCGGTAGAGCCAGAGTAGTAGGAAGAATATTGGGATTGGGATTAGCCTGAGCCTTTTTGAGCTGAAGAAATGCATGGCTATTAGTGTGCCCAGTATTGTTCCTAGCATAACACCCATTGTGAACTGCATGTATTCAATTGGGTAGGCTAGTTTGATTCCCGATAGCGCTATGAAGATGCTGAATAGTATTGAGAAGAAAGCCCATAATCCCAGTTGAATCCAGAAGACTACCAGGAATATTTCTGATATTGTCTTTTGATGGCTAACAGGTGTTGATAGTGGGTATGATATCGTGTTTGATTTAATGTAATATTTATGGAAGTCCACACCTGATTTCATTGTTATTATAAACATGATTAGTAGGAATACTTCGTATATGTTTACATCTGCTTCTTGTCTTATTAGAAATAATGTGATAAACGCCATTCCTACTACTGAAAAAAATATCATGAAACCAAAAAAAACGTATAATAGTGGTGATGTTTTTGCGTTGCGGAAAAAGTTTCGTGCAACATCCAAGAATAAATATTTGTATGTTTCAAGCATGGTCTTTAGCCCTGGTTACTGAAATATGCTTCTTCTATGCCCCCAAATTTTCTAGTTATTTCTTTTACTTCGCCTGAGAGTTTTACTTCCCCCCTCATTAAGAAATATACTTTGTTTGCAACTTTTTCAACTAGTTGCGGTGAATGGGTAGCAATAATTGTTGTACCTTTTCTATCCAGTATGAATTTTTGCAGTGTTCTTGCGGTTAATGGGTCGAGGCCCCAGACCGGTTCGTCTAGGAGTAGGTTGCTCGGGTTGTGCATAATGGCTGAGATCAAAGATATCTTTTGTTTCATTCCTTTTGAGTAAGCACCTAGTTCCTGGTCCATGAAATGGGAGATTCCAAGTAGTTTTGATAACTCATTTATTTTTTCACCAGCGCCGTTAAGTTTCCTTAGTGATGCTACGTAGAACAAAAATTCTCTTCCCGTGAGACGATCATACAGATATGGCATTTCTGGGAGATATCCGATTTTTTCACGCGCAGATATAGAGTTTTTTATTATTGAGAAACCATCGATGGTTACATTGCCCTGGTCAGATGGTATTATTCCTGCACAGATTTTTAGCAGAGTTGTTTTTCCTGCCCCATTCTCTCCCATGATTGCTACAACTGTGTTTTCATCGAATTTAAAACTAACATTGTTGAGTGCAACTATTTTCCCGTATCTCTTAGTGAGATTTTCTACAACAATCATCTTTTAGACGGATAAAAGAACTGTGATATAAACATATGTAAAAACCTTGTTTTGCTGGTTTATGTTTTTAGAGAGTTTGATATCTTTGTTTCCAGTTTTTTTATCTTTTTTTGATTGTTTTTGTTGTATTCAAAATCAAAATCATATATCACATCTTTTAGTATGAGTGGTTCTGGTGGTGCTAAACCAAAATCAACTTTTTGGTTTGGTTTGTCTAGTGCGTCTATGATTTGCTGTTTTGTCGTTTTCTTTTTTTCTATTTTTTTAATAGCCGATATGATTCTTCTTATTTGATGCCATAGGAACGTTTGTGCGTAGAAATCTATTATGAAGAAATCGTTTTTTTCTTTTATTGTCATGTTGTCTATGGTTCTAACAGGGTTTTTATCTGGTTCTATTTTTGCAAAATTAGTAAAGTTGTGTTCGCCTGTGAAAACTTCTGCTATTGATATTACCTCATTTAAATCCATGCTGTTTTTGTTTAGGTAGTATCTGTATATCCTCCATTTTGCGTATCGTGGGTAGAAATCTGGTTCAACTTTTTTAATTCCGTATACGATTATGTCTGTGTTTTTTGTAAGTTTTTTTAGAATGCTTTTATCAGATGTGTTTGTGTTGAATGCTACGACATTGCCTAATGCTGAAACGCCTTTGTCGGTTCTACTGGCCATCCTTAGACAAGAGGCTTTAGCATCTTCTATTAGTTCTTGTTCTATGAGTTGTTTTATCAGTTCGTCTTCAACTGTTTTTAGGTTTGGTTGTCTTGCATAACCATGGAATTTTCTTCCATCGTAGGCAAATTTTATTGCAAGTCGCATGTTACAAGTGATTTGTTTTATGTATAAAGAAATTCTTATGGCGTAAGGATAATTCTTTAAAAACTTAGGACATATGGTTTAGGGACAATATGCCTAGAAAAAAGTTTATCGAAGATAAATTGAAGAAAATCTGTGCAGATGTTGGGGATTCAATAGCTGTGGTTACAAAGAAGGATAGGCATGAGGGTGTATTGATGCCTCATCATGATTTTAGCGGTGAGGATATTATTAATATTAAACTGAAAAATGGGTATAATATTGGTGTTGCTGTTGATGAGGATAGTGAGATTACCTTGTTGAAAAAGCATAAATCTGTTGATAAGAAATCAAAGGATATTCCTTTTGATCCTAAGAAGCCGACTGTATCTGTTATTGGTACTGGTGGTACTATAGCTTGTTATGTTGATTATAGGACTGGTGCTGTGTATCCTGCTACTTCTGCTCAGGATCTTGCTTTTGCGGTTCCTGAGGTTTTTGATATATGTAATGTGAAGGCACGTGTTGCTTTTCAGTTGTTTAGCGAAAACCTTGAGGTTGGTCATTGGAAGACTCTTGCGAAAGAGGTTGCAAAGGAGCTTAACGATGGTGTTCATGGTGTGGTTATTCCTCATGGGACTGATACGCTTGGGTATACGTCTGCTGCGTTGTCGTTTATGTTGAAGGATTTGTCAGGGCCTGTTGTTTTGGTTGGTGCCCAGCGTTCTAGTGATCGCCCCTCTTCTGATGCTGCGCAGAACCTTATTGCTGCGGCGACGGTTGCATCTAAATCTGATATCGGTGAGGTTGTTGCTGTTATGCATGGTGAAATTTCTGATTCTTATGATTTTATTCACAGGGGAACTAAAGTTAGGAAGTTCCATACGTCCAGGCGTGATACCTTCAAGACTGTGAATGATGTGCCTATCGGGCGTGTTGAGAAGACTGGTGAGATAAAGATTGATGGTGTTTATAGGAAGGCATCTGGTAAAACTGTTGTTGATGATAAGATGGAAGAGGATGTCTCAATGGTTTATTCTCATCCTGGTCTGAAACCTGAGGATATCTCTGATAAGAAAGGTGTTGTTCTTATTGGCACTGGTCTTGGTCATGTTCCTGAGGCGGTTTTCCCGAGGATTAAAAAGATCATTGATAATGGGTCTGTTGTTGTTATGACGTCGCAGTGTATTTTTGGTCGCATAAACATGAATGTTTACTCATCTGGGCGGGATTTGATTAATATCGGTGTTGTTCCTGGTGAGGATATGCTTCCTGAGACTGCTTTTGTTAAGCTCATGTGGGCGCTTGCACATGGTAAAAAAAGAGAAGATGTTGAGAAGCTCATGGTTACAAATATTGCTGGGGAGATATCTGAAAGAACGAGAAGTGATGCGTTTCTATAAAAAAATTTGTTAGCTGTTTTTTATAGGCAGTAAAAAAACATCGTCATCTATTTTTACTGTTGGAACCATTGTTGATTTGTAGTGTATCTCTTTTGGTTTTTTAAGCTCAAAGGTTTTGTAGTTGCCCGGGTTCATTAGCTGTACTTCTTTTTTTGATTGGCTCACAAAAATCATTTCTTTTATAAGGTTTTTTCCGCCCATTATCTTTGTTTTTTCTAGTTCTTTTATATCAACAGCTACTTCATCCCATTTATCAAGGCTTATCATGCGTACCCTGTTTGAATGTATGGATAATACAAGGTAAAACGATTTTTTGTATGATATGAAATCATCTTTCCTGTAGGCTGGTAACCGTATTAGGTAGGTCATCCTGTATATTTGTTTGCTGTCTTTCATACCAGCATTTTTTGATGATTGTTTGATTTCGCCGCCGTATTGATCCTGGATTTTTTTTGCTATTACCTGTGCGGAGTTTTTGTCGCTTAGGAAAAAATCTAGTCCACCGTGTTTCTCATCCTCATCTGTTATGAAGAGGGTTCTGTTTCCATTGCTTCTGATTTGTTCAACAAGGTTTCTAACAGTTGATCCCAGGTCGTCTATTTCTTCTCTTGATAGTTTGGTTCTATCCGGTCTGATTTGTACTATAGCTTCGTAGTACCCACCTGATTGCCTTGAGCATACGTCACAGACCGCTCTTTTAATTCGTATTGTTACGTTGTGTTCCTCTGAGACTTCCATGTCGTCTAAAAAACCCGAGATTATTAGTTTGCAGTCTACTGTTTCTTGCTTTTTTTTACATTCTGTGGTGATTTCTACGTTTTTTAGTTCTTTGCTTATATCAAAAGTGTTTCGTATTGTTCTTCTTAGTATGTCATCGAAAAGATCTGCAGTCCAGGTGTTTTTGAATTTATATGAGTCGCAGTTAACGCATACTGTGAGGTCTATGATACTAGGTCCTTCTGAGAACTTGTGTGTTTTAAGGTAACAGTTAATGCAAGTTCCATCCCTGAATATGGGGTCTTCTTTACCGCATTCTACACAGAACATAGTCTTCAGCTTTTTTTAGGTCAGATAGAAGTTGTGTATTATAAGGATAACGGAGGACTTGATTTCAATAATTCAATGATAAAATAATTTTTATCGTAAAAACCACTAAAAATTTTTACCGCAGTTTGGGCATTTTCTTACATCCAATCTAATTGTTTTTCCGCAGTTTGGGCATTTTCTTACATCCAATCTAATTGTTTTTCCGCAGTTTGGGCATTTTCTGTTTGGTTTATTTATTTGTATATTTCCTTCTTTTGCGGGAGTTTCTTTTAGGCCCATTATGAAAAAAACCGTCCCAATTATGATTGCTATTACTCCCGGGATAGCAATACAAAAATAAGCCCCAGAAAGACTTCCATATGAACCAGTAGGCATCAATTTTAGCCAACCTAATAATAAAACGACAGGCAATATACTCCATAAAACAATAGCAATAATTAAATAACCTACCTTCATGATCTTTTCCCCTTTAAAACTGCGAATTTATAACATCTCTTTCATATATAAAATCAACTCTTGAAATCAACTTATTTTTATTTCTAATTTAAAATATGGGTAACAATTGTTCAATATCATCTAAATCTAGTTATAAAAATCAATTATTAGGAAAGATAGGATACGTCTAGCCTCTCTGCGCCAAATACACACCAAAAATTATAAGACCAGCACCAACAAGAAAAACCAGGTTAGGAACCTCATTTATCAAAAGCAACGAAAGCATTATAGTAAAAAGTGGTATGAAATTTAGAAACACAGCCGCCTTACCAGCATCAACCTTTGAAAGAGCATAATACCAAGCAACATAACCAAAAACAGAACATAAAACAGCAAGATACAAAACAGCCATCCAACCATTAAAAGAAACACGCTGAATAACACTAATCAAATCAAGGAAAACAAATGGCAAGTAAAGAACTGTTCCAAACACAAACGCATATGCCGTCACAGTAAAAGGATCATATTTTGCTAAAAGCTTTTTACCAACAACAGAATAAGACGCCCAACAAAAAGCAGACAATAAAACAAGAACACAACCAATCATGAACTGGTTGTTAAACGATACTGCCTCATTGTTGCTCTGAGCGAAAATAACAGTTGCTACACCAACAAACGATAACAAGACACCAAATGTTTTTTTGAAGGTGAAAGCCTCTTTTAAAAAAACTGTTGACAACAACACAATAAAAACAACATTAGTACTAATAAGAACAGAGGAAGTAGACGCAGTAGTATACTCAATTCCTATGAACTGGAAAAGATAAAGAAATGTAACCCCGGTTAAACCAAGTACTACTAGTGACAAAAACTCTTTTCTAATTGGTATATACCTATCTTTTTTAAGTAAAAAAATCAATGCTACCATTATCGGTGTTGCAACAAGAAAACGCAAAAAACCCAGGTGAATCGGTGGTATCTCATCAACAGTTACTTTCACAGCTATAAAAGATCCAGCCCAAACTAGACTGACTAGCACAAGCAATAAAGAAATAGCTGTTTTTCTATCATCCATTCTAAAAAAATTATTTTTTAATTGCTTTCATACCGTTTTCAAACGCTTTCTTGTTAACATCCTTGTATTTATCAGGAACCATACCAAGTATCGTATCAAGCAACACCTCTGGTTTAAAAGGCAGCACACCAGTTGCTGCAAGAGCGCCCAGCATTACGGTGTTTTTAGTTATAGCTGCACCTGACTCTTTTGCTATCTTCAACGCATCTATCGCATACAACTCCGCATATTTTGATATCTCTTTGAAAACATCATCAAGCTTAGGATAGGTCTCGCCACCAACGGCCACAGTAAAAGGAATAACCGGGTTAATATCTGTTATAACCTTTGTTTTTTTGTTTACAAACGAAATGTTACGCAAAGCCTCAATCGGCTCAGCACTGAGAACAGCATCAGCAGTACCGCTAGGTAGCATCGGGCTTGAAACATCACCCATCCTAACAGTACAAACAACGTTCCCACCACGCTGCGCCATACCATGAATCTCAGAGACATAAACCATAACATCTGCTTTCACAGCAGCACTACCGAGAAGATTAGCAGCAGTAATTACTCCTTGTCCACCTACACCAACAAGTACTATGCTGATTGTTTTGTTCATTCCTTCACCCCAGTTTTAGAAATGGCACCAAACGGACAAACCTGAACACAGTTACCACAACCATTACACAAAGTTGGATCGATATGCACACTACCATCCTCAGCAAAAAACAACGCAGGACAACCAAACCGACCAATACATGTCTTACATTTTTTACAAATCTCTTGATTAATCGAATAAACAGGTATCCCTTCACCAGACTTTCTTTTCTTAGCAACCTCTAAAAGAATACAAGGCGATTTACTAACAACAAAAGACGGCCCCTTGAAATCCAAAGCCCTCTTAAAAGCAGCTGTTGTCTCCTTAATGTTATTTGGATCAACTATCTCGATATGCTCAACACCGCAGCCTTTTGCAACATCCTCAACCTTTATCATCTTAGCAGGTCGGCCCATGCCATCAAACTCAGTACCTGGGTGTGGTTGGTGTCCTGTCATAGCAGTAGTTCTATTGTCTAAAACTGTAATCACAACATCGTGGTTATGGTGAACAGCATCGATAAGAGCTGGGATAGCTGCATGGAAAAACGTTGAATCACCCATAAAAGAAACAATCTTCTGACCTGTTGAAACAGCAAAACCACAAGCAGTACCGGCATTGGAACCCATACACAACAAAACATCTGCCATCTCAAGAGGCGGCTCCTTACCAAGCGTATAACAACCTATATCAGTAGGATAAATAGCATCCTTTGGCGCAGCCTTCTTAACAGCATAATAAGAGGCACGATGAGGGCAACCAGGACACAATGATGGTGGACGTCTAGGAAGTTTAATCTTTGACTCAACAGGTTTTGGGAAAGGATTTTTAACTTTGAAGATTTTTGAAAAAGCATCAACCACGATATCAGGGTTGTACTCATAAAGTCTTGAGAAATGACCTGTTGATTTACCAAATATCTTTACATCAGATTTCATATCAAAAGCAAGAACCTTGAATTGTTGCTCAAGAATAGGCTCAAGTTCCTCAACAACAACGATTGTACTACACGACTTTATGAACTTCTCACACATATTTCTTGGGATAGGGTGAGTCATGCCTAGTTTTAAAATCCTAACATTCAATCCAAGTATCTCAGCCATTTCTTTAGCGTAGTTAAACGAAACACCAGAGGCAACTATACCAATATCTTTTGGTTTACCAACGTTAACAATCTCGTTAAACTGTGATTTCTCAGACAGTTTTTCTGCCTGCTCCATCCGCTCAAGCAAAACAGGATGTTGTTTCCGAGCAACCGCAGGAACAGTTACAAGCAGCGGGTTTTTTTCAAAATGGCCTATGCCATGCGGTTTCTGCATTTTATTAAAAACAATAGGACCCCTAGCATGATTAAGCCGGGTAGTAGTTCTAAGAAGCAACGGCAGTGAAAGCTGTTCTGAAATATCAAAACCAACTCGTGTCATCTCTTTTGCTTCTTGTGGTGTCGTCGGCTCAAGCATAGGAGCACCCCCAAAAATCGCATAATACCTGTTATCCTGCTCGTTCTGAGAAGAGTGACAGTATGGATCATCAGCAGAAACAATGATATGCCCGCCCTTACAACCAACATAAGCGTAGGTCATGAAAGCGTCGCTAGCGACATTCAGACCAACATGCTTCATACAAGTAAGAGCACGCAAACCAGAGAAAGACGCAGCTGCGGCGACCTCTAAAGCAACTTTTTCGTTAGTTGAATACTCAAAATAAAAAGGTGGCTTCTCCCCTTTTTTTGTAAAATATTTTGCTATATGTGAAAACGTATCAGCTATCTCAGATGCTGGTGTCCCAGGGTATGTTGTTGCAACGTCGATACCTGCCTCTAATGCACCTCGAGTTATGGCTTCGTTTCCCAAAAGTAACGTTTTTTTTCCGGGTTGATCTTCCATTATCTCCATCAAGTTCCCCCGATTTTTTTAAGACGCAAAAGAAGACGTCTAATTCAGGTCAGGAGAAATCGAGGAAAGCATATAAATCTAACTACCGTATAGAGGAAATAGCCATGAAAAAAAATATAGCATTGACAATAGCAGGATCAGACTCATCGGGTGGCGCCGGGGTTCAAGCTGACCTAAAATCATTCACTGCATTAGGACTACATGGGGTTACTGCTGTAACGTGCATAACAGCTCAAAACACACAACGAGTAAAGTCAATACATAAACTCCCAGTCGAGGTAATAGAAAATCAGATAGATGTCATAATGGAGGATTTGCAACCAGATGCAGCAAAAACAGGAATGCTCTACGACGAAGACATAGTTAATATGGTTGCAGAGAAAATTAAACAATACCGCATGAAAACTGTTGTGGACCCTGTTATGGTTGCTACAAGCGGGGACTCTCTTTCAAATATTTATTTTGTTAAAGCACTCAAAAGCAAACTGATACCAATTGCATATATGGTAACCCCAAACATACAGGAGGCAAATGCTCTAACAGGCAGGAAAATAGACGATCTAAACAATGTAAAAAAAGCCTGCAAAGAAATCTATGATTTGGGAGCGAAATATGTTCTAATAAAAGGAGGGCATTTAAAAGGTAAAAACGCAGAGGATGTACTTTTTGATGGAAAGGAGTACACTGTTTTTTCATTACCAAAGATTCCAGACAGACTAGCACACGGTTCCGGATGCACCCTATCCGCGCTGATAACAGGTTTCCTTGCCTTAGACGAAAAACCAGTTGAAGCAGTTAGAAAAGCAAAACACATTCTTTGGAATATGATAGAAGACGGATACAAACCCGGCAAAGGAGCCGATGTACCAAATTTTTCTTCAAACACAACAACAGATATACCCGCTTATTTTCCTACAAATGAACATTTTGCTGTATGGTTTGAACTGAAAAAAGCTGTTGATGAGTTACTAACCTTCCTAACAAGAGATTTAGTTCCAGAGGTTGGAATTAATTTTGGCTATTCACTTCCAAATGCAAAGAAGATAGAAGACATATGTGCGGTAAATGGGAGGATTACAAAAACAAGGGACGGCCCTGTAAGATGCGGTGGCATAGATTTCGGTGTATCAAAACATGTAGCCTCCATTATTCTGGCAGCAATAAAGTTTGATCGTAAAACAAGATGCGCCATGAATATAAAATATTCTGAAGGCACCTTAGAAAAGTGTAGAAGAATGGAATTTAAGATAAGTAGCTTCGACAGATTAAATGAACCAAAAAACGTCAAATCAACTATGGAGTGGGGCACAGCTAAGGCAATAAAAGAGTTCGGATCCATACCAGACATTATATTTGATACTGGTGGGGAAGGAAAAGAACCGATGATACGAATTCTGGGAAAGAACCCGAAGGATGTATTGACTAAGGTTCATGTTTTGGTTAAATAAATTATATCCTATTTTTGGTTTCTTCTCCTAGAGAAGAAGAAAAGATTTATAAATATTCAATGGGTTTGGAAATAGAAAAACACAATGAATTAACATGGAGAAAAAACTTATGACAGAAAAAGGAACACATGATGAAAATGAAAACACCATATTTGTTGGAAACAAACCCCCGATGAGTTATGTACTAGCAGTAGTAACACAGTTCAACGGCGGATCAGACGAAGTATTTATAAAAGCACGAGGCCGTGCCATTAGTAGAGCCGTTGACACAGCAGAGATTACGAGAAACAGATTCGTAACCAATGCAAAGATAAAGGATATAAAAATTGGTACAGAGAACATCACTAATGAAGAGGGGAGAAGTTCCAACGTATCATCTATTGAAATACTGTTGACTACAAAAGGAAAGTAAAACATATAATACAAAGCTAATGGCGTAGGTGCTGCGACAAAAAATTTTGTTGTATTAAAGTTGTTTAGCACCTCTTAATTTTATTTTTAAATTTAAATAAAGATTTTTAATTTTGATAAAATTTGGTAGAAAGGGAAATAATTTAAATCACATAGTGTATTCTACTTGCCTGTTGATGGGGAATGGCTAATTACATAATTGTGACAGGCGGAGTTATTTCTGGTTTAGGGAAAGGTATTACAACTGCATCTATTGGTAAAATTCTGCAGTTGCATGGCTACAAGGTCACTGCAATTAAGATTGACCCTTACATGAATTTTGATGCAGGTACACTAAGACCAACTGAGCACGGAGAAGTCTGGGTCACAGAAGACGGTGGAGAGATAGACCAGGATCTTGGTCATTATGAAAGATTTTTGGATATAGACATACCAAAATGCCAAAATATCACCACGGGACAAGTATACGGTGCGGTTATTGAAAAAGAGCGCCAGGGCAAATACCTTGGTAAAACAGTTCAACCAATCCCACATGTAACAGATGAGATCAAAGAAAGAATCAGAAAACCTGCTAAGGAAAACAACTGGGATTTTGTGCTCGTTGAAATAGGTGGTACAGTTGGTGACTATGAGAATGTTTTGTTCTTAGAAGCAGTTCGTCAGATGAAACTAGAGGATGAAAAAATACTGTATGTCCATGTAACCTATGTTCCTGTTCTTGATGCACTTGGTGAGGCAAAAACAAAACCAACGCAACATTCAGTTAAACTCCTAAGAGAGATTGGTATTCAACCAGATTTTGTTATAACCCGCTCTGAGAAACCACTTGATGATATACGCCGTGAGAAAATCGGTCTGTTTTGCAACATGCATCAAGAGGATGTTATCTCTGATTCCAATGTTGATAACGTTTATGCGGTTACTTTGCTTTTTGAGAAACAAGATCTCTGCAAGAAGATATTAAAGAAACTGAATTTAAGAAAGGAGCACAACAATTTTGAGGGGTGGGAAAAGTTCGTAAAGAAAATCAGAACTTTGAAAACTCCTGTTACCATTGGTATTGTTGGTAAATATTTTGATATAGGTACTTCGCAACTATCTGATTCCTACATATCTGTTATTGAAGCTGTTAAACATGCTGCTTGGAACAACAATCTTAAACCAGATGTAAAGTGGATTGACTCTAAAATTTTTGAGAAAAAACCTAGAAAATTAGCTACGCTAGATAAACTAGATGGGATCATTGTACCAGGTGGTTTCGGATCATCAGGCATGGAAGGAAAAATAGAAACAATACGCTATGCACGTGAACACAATATACCATATCTTGGGTTGTGTCTTGGTATGCAACTCGCGATTGTGGAATATGCTCGTAATGTATGCAACATGAAAGATGCACATACAACAGAGGTTGACAAAAACACACCTCATCCGGTTATAGATTTCATACCAGACCAAGTAAAAATAGTACAAGAATCACGCTATGGCGCCACAATGAGATTAGGGGCTTATCCGGCGATTATGAAAGAAGGGACAATCATACAGAAACTATACGGTGAAAACAAGGTTTTAGAAAGGCACAGACATCGTTACGAGGTTAACCCGAAATATGTTGAAGGGCTAGAAAAATGCGGCATGGTTTTTTCAGGGCGTTCACCAGATGGAGTATTGATGGAGTTCATGGAGCTGCCAAAGCACCCATATTTCGTTGGAACACAGGCACACCCTGAGTTCAAATCAAGACCCATGAAACCAGCACCACTTTTCGATGGCTTAGTCAAAGCTGCGAAAAAGAAACGCAGTCCATAAAACACTTTTTTTTACACTTGCAGCCTTACATAGGTTCCCCATAGAAATTTATTCCAAACAGCAAGCCGCAAATCAACAAATATGACTATTAAAACAGTTATTCGGGCCAACTCATCTTTTATGAGGTGCAGTTTTTTTATTTATCATTGTTATTGACCTGGTTACTAACATATCTTGTTGTTCTAAAAAACGACGAAGAAAAAATGTCATGCATTTGAGAGATACGAACAAACAGGTACACGTGTGAGTGGTAATTGTTTTTCAGATAATACTAATTCCAGAGATTTTTTACTAGAATCGACTAAAAGAAAGATTATTATCATTGATTATTAATACGTGCTGCGGTTATTTAAGGTGAGGAACAGTGAAATATAGTTATTTGATAGCTTTCTTCTTAATTTTTGCTTCATTAGGATTGTTTTTCATCCCATCGTCATCTGCCAACCCTTCAATTATTATTTCTGACTATAAACTAGTACCATCAACACTTATGCCTGGCGATAAAGGAATCTTAACATTAACTATCACTAACGCTGAAACGACTAGCACAACAACCACAACATCCACTACAACATCCGGGGGAGAAACATCAAGCACATCAACTGTTAAAGTAAACGGTGCAACAATCGAAGATATAAGAATATATCCTGCTTATAACGGATTAAAACAAATTAAAGCTCTTGTGAACTATGAAAATGTAGCATATCTAACAGCTGGTGCATCAATAAATATAGATTTTGAGATTGTTGCAGACGAAAATATTTCCGAAGGCGTTTATTTTCCTAAAGTTCAAATTAGTATTAAAGAAAGTAGTTACATGGATATATCTTATCCTTTCTTAGTAAAAATTAGTAATTCAACAGTAGATTTATTATCTCCAAACATACCATCCAAAATGTCGATTGGTGGATCAACTGACGTTACATTAACAGTTGTAAATAAGAGAGATAACGACGTAGAAAAAGTAACAATTACGCCGTTAGACGTAGATGGCGTCCAATTTTATCCAAAAAATGTTTTTATCGGAGATTTGGCTGCTGATTCTTACCAAAATGTTAGTTTTTCAATAGAATCAAATGAAACTGGTTCTAAAAATCTTACTTTTGAAATAAGCTATAGAAATGGGGATAACCAACATAGCGATGTTCTTGAAACATCAATTGAAATAATTGAAACACAAGACGTGTCACCAGTTCTATATTATGTACCATCAACGATTAGTAAAGGCGAAACATCTAGAATTCGTCTTGAAGTATATAACTCAAAAACAGAATCTATCTCAGGGGTAATTGTTACACCAATTACTGATGTGAAAATTTCACCATCCAAGTATTTCATTGGCTCAATGGATCCTGATGATGTTTTTTCAGCAAGTTTTGATGTATACACTGATGATCTAGATATAGGGGGCAAGTATTTTGTTGATTTTAAGGTTACTTACGTACAGGGGGATAATTATTACGATTCGCCTGTCTTGACAACGTCTTTTAAAATTATTGAACCCGCAATTAAGGATACGGGTTTTACTCCTATTATTTTAGTTGTCGTAATTACTTTCGTACTTATCCTCTCTTTTATTTTTATAATAAGAAGGAAAAGGCGGATCTCCAGATGAGTAATGATCAAGTGATTGTTGCTGAAGATCTAAATAAAATATATGGCAAAGGAGGAGCAAAGGTTTTTGCACTTCAGGATGTAAATGTTACTATTGCTCGTGGGGATTTTATTGCAATAATAGGGCCGTCTGGCTCTGGTAAGTCAACATTTTTGAATCTTCTTGGTTGTCTTGATACACCAACTTCAGGTAAACTACTCATAGATGGATTAGATGTTTTGAATCAAACTGATAATCAACTTGCTAGAATTAGAAGGGAAAAAATCGGTTTTATTTTTCAAAAATATAATCTTATTCCAACTTTAACAGCTCTCGAGAATGTAGAACTAGCAATGAGTTTTGCGCGTGTGGGAATAAAAGAGCAAGCTAAAAGAGCAAAAATATTGCTTGAGATGGTCGATCTTTCACATAGAATAGACCATAAGCCATCTGAACTTAGTGGTGGAGAACAACAGCGTGTAGCAATAGCTAGATCTCTTGCTAATAATCCTTCAATTATTCTTGCTGACGAGCCAACCGGTAACGTTGATTCTAGAAGCGGAAGCAAAATTATGACAATACTTGAAGAGATAAATAAAAAGGGCGAGACTGTAATCATTGTAACTCATGACTCAAATGTTGCAAAGAGAGCAAAATGGGTTATTCAAATTCGCGATGGAGTTGTAAGCGGACATGGCAGGGGATAATCTAACTATCGCAATTAAAAATATAAAAGAGCGTAAATCCAGGGTTATTTTAACATTACTAGGCATAGCAATTGGAATTATGGCTATTGTTTCTTTAATGGGACTAGTTGAAGGGATGCAGCAAGCAGTTGTTGGAGAACTGTCCTCGCTATCTGACACGATAATTGTAACAACGGGTGAAATATCTGCGAGTCCGATGGGTGGTGGATTTTCTGATGGAGCTGGTGGTTATTTTACAGAAAGAGACTTAGATTCTTTAGAGCGGATTAATGGTTTAGAAAGTGTCAATCCAGTTTTATTTGGCAGATGCATAATTAAGCATAACGGTGAGTTAAAACAATCTTCCCTGCTTGGAGTTGATCCTGATAGAATGGCCGAGATTTTTGGCATCGATTTTCTTGGCTTAGAATCAGGAGAATTTATGCAAGAGGGTGACCAGAATAAATGCATAATTGGTTATAATATTGCATATGAATATTTTGATAATGAGATAAAGACCGGCAGTAAAATTGAGATAAATGGAAAAAATTTCTATGTTAATGGAATCTATAAAAAAGAAGGATCAGGAATGTCTACACAGACTGATAACAACATCCATGTGACTGCAAGAGATTTTAAAAAAATAACCGGTCAAGAAGATGTTAGTGGCATAATAATAAAAGTATCAGATGTAAATGAAGTTGAAGGCATAGCTACTGAAATTGAAACATTGATTAATGAAAACCACGGAAACGAGGATTTTGCAAATGCCATTACAATGTCATCGCTTTTAAAAAGTATCCAAGAAGTTTTGACAATAATACAAATTGTCTTAATTGCTATAGCTGGAATATCTCTTGTTGTTGCATCAATTGGGATAATGAATACAATGCTAACATCAGTTATGGAAAGAACTCATGAAATTGGTATTATGAAAGCAATTGGTGCAAGAAACATAGATGTGATGGCTATTTTTATAATGGAAGGAATCTTGATCAGTATCTTTGGTGGACTTATTGGCGTAATACTTGGTTTTATTGGTGCTCAAGGATTTGGGAACATGTCCGGGGGTTTTATGCAGGGCGTTCCATTGGTACCAATTATTAACGTTTCAACAATTATAATAGCAATAACTGTTGCGATGCTAGTAGGAGTTTTATCAAGTCTTTATCCGGCTAGAAAAGCTGCTAAAATGAGTCCTATTGAAGCTGTAAGATATGAATAATAGTTATTAAAAAATCTATTTTTTCGATTTAATGTACTGATCTATTGCGCGTGCAGCTCTTTTACCAGCGCCCATTGCAAGAATAACGGTTGCTGCACCTGTTGCTATGTCACCACCAGCAAACAAACCAGGAACAGAAGTTCTCCCATCATCATCAGCAACTATATTGCCATGCTTTCCAACCTGCAAGCCTTTAACAGTGTGCGGTATCAGAGGGTTCGGGCTCTGCCCAATTGCAACGAGCGCGGTATCAATCTTCAGCTTCTCTTCAGAGCCGGGAATTGGTACAGGCCTTCTACGACCAGACTCATCAGGCTCACCCAGCTGCATTTTAAGGAATTCAACCTCAGTTAGATGACCGTCCTTATCTCCATAGAAACGAATAGGGTTTGTCAATAGTTTAAAAATCACCCCTTCTTCTTTTGCGTGATGAATTTCCTCTATACGAGCTGGCATCTCCGCTTCGGTTCTACGATATAAAATATAAGATTTTTCAGCACCTAAACGCAAAGAGGTTCTAGCGCAATCCATCGCCACATTACCGGCACCAAAAGTTGCAACAACTTTACCGATTTTAACAGGCGTATCAAAATCTGGGAACTGATAAGCCTTCATCATATTAACTCGTGTAAGAAACTCATTCGCAGAATAAACTCCATCAAGGTTTTCACCTGGAATGTTAAGCCAATTAGGCAAACCTGCACCAGTCCCAATAAAAACAGCATCGTACTCTTTCATTAGTTCATCAACATCAATTGTTTTACCTACGACAACATCATATTTTATCTCGACGCCAAGTTTTTTGATATAATCAACTTCTTCCTCAACGATTTTTTTGGGTAGACGAAACTCAGGAATACCGTACATCAATACGCCGCCGGGGGCATGAAGTGCTTCAAAAACTGTTACCTTGTAACCAATCTTTGCAAGATCTCCGGCACAAGTAAGGCCCGCAGGACCAGCACCAACTACAGCTACTTTTTTACCTGTTGCTTTTGCTATTTTTGGGATTTTTACTCCTTTATTATGCTCGTAATCCGCTAAAAATCTCTCGAGACGACCGATAGCGACTGGCTCCCCAATTTTCAAAAGAGTGCATTGTCCTTCACATTGACTTTCATATGGACATACTCGACCGCAAACTGCTGGAAGATTGGTTTTTGTTTTTAAAACCTCAACGGCCTTATCGATATTCCCCTCAGCTATTTGTTTTATAAAATCAGGTATGTCGATTTCAACAGGACATCCGCTTACACAGGGCCTGTTTTTACATTGAAGGCATCTTTTTGCTTCTTCAATTGCTATCTCTTTGCTATATCCATAGGGGACTTCTTTGAAGTTTTTAATTCGCTCTTCTGGTCTCTGTTGAGGCATTTCGTGTTTTGTTTTTCGAACGCTCATTGTACACCCGCCAGTTTACATGCATCTCCTTCCGCATGAATGAAACGACGGTTACGAAGCATCAAATTTTCATAATCCACTTTATGACCATCAAATTCAGGACCATCAACACACGCAAACTTTGTTTTTCCATCAACTGAGACTCGGCATCCACCGCACATACCTGTTCCATCGATCATAATCGGATTCAAACTCACCAGGGTTTTAATATTATATTTTTTTGTGAGGGTAGATACAACCTTCATCATAATAATCGGACCGATAGCCATTACCATATCAACCTTGTGTTTGTTGATTACTTGTTGCAAAACGTCGCTGACAAAACCCTTTTGACCTTTTGATCCGTCATCAGTTGCGATATAAAATTCATCACTGAATGAAGATATTTCTTTTTCTAAAAGAAGAAGATTTTCAGTTTTTGCACCAAGAATAGAAATCACATAATTTCCGGTTTCTTTTAATGCTTTCACAATTGGATAAAGTGGTGCTATTCCTACTCCACCCCCAACACAAACAACAGTACCATATTTTTTTACTTCAGAAGGCATGCCAAGTGGCCCTACAAAGTTCTCTAAAGAATCACCAACATTTAGTTTGCCAAGCTGTTTTGTTGTTTTACCAACTTCTAAAAATATGATCGTAATAGTTCCATTTTTCCTATCGAAATCAGCAATAGTTAATGGTATGCGTTCGCCTTTTTCGTCAATACGCAAAATAATAAATTGTCCAGGCTGAGCTTTTTTTGCAACCAATGGGGCTTTTATTTTCATTAGTTTAACAGTTTCCGATAATATCTTTTTTTCCAGTATTTCGTACATGCAAACACGTTTTCCGAGGGAACATGTATCCATATGGTTAATTAATATATTTTACGAAAAAGGGAGTTACGCTTTATTTGGCTTTTTGCTTTTCAGGTTTAATTATAACAGCATGACCCAATCTACCATCAAGTTTAACAATTAAAGGAGAGGATAGATGGATGTGATTAACGAACTTCAATTTTTCTTTCAAAGTTTGTTTTTCCAACCATGACCAATCAACAGAACAATCCTTAGAATGCAATGGTATGTCTACGTAGCCTATTCCTCTGCTGATCATATTCTGAAAGAAATGTGTTCCCTGTGATGGCTTAATGTTAAAATTTTCCAATGCCGTTTCAACTATAACTCTCGCACCAGAAATTTGCCCCCAGCGAACAGGTACACCAAGCCATCTATCCTGAGTGCCCCAACGACCAGGTCCAATCAATAAATAAGGAGCTGAAGAGGAGACTAATTTTTTGTTTATTACTCCGATTTCTTCTGCCATCTCAACTGTTTTTGATGAATCAAAACCCTCAGAAGGTATGTAAACGATGTCACGTATGCTGTCTATCAAACCGTTTCCCAATGCTTTATCAGAACGGATGAATATCTGGTCTTGTTTTATTTTGTCCCATCCAATGTCATATTTTTCTTGAGATATAACAAATGGGCGTATCTGCAAGATAGCAAACGTTGGCGGTGTTTTATTCTCGGGATCAATATTCACTGCGAACTCGAATTCGACCGGACACCCCATTCCTTTTTGACCAACAGTTAAAATATCTTGAAGAATCGGAGCAAGCGGGAACGCATCGTATTTCAAAATACCGGCAAAAGTAATTAGGGGATAACCGCCATCTGACAAACCATCTCTAATCATTCCATCATTTCTATCATATGTACTAGCTACAAGATCGAGTGAACCGTCCTTTATTATATCGCTGATTTTCAGTTTTTTACATGTATTGATTTGCGGCTCGTTAAAATCTACGTATTTGTTTGATGTGTCTAAAACATATAGGTCACGCTGTGAATTTTCAAGGGCAGACTCGGGTGTAGAAAAATCTGGATTGAGATCCGGGTAGCGCGGTGAAAATCTGAAAACTTTTTCTCCACCCACAACGGTTTTACCAAAACCAACAGCTATATTTGCTATTCCGTCCTCAGCAGTCTGATGGGAAATAGGGTAGAAATTATAAGATTTTGCTATACCTGATAAAGTTGGATAAAATTTACCGTTGTGTTCTTGTCCTACTAGTTCTTGGATTACAATAGCCATTTTTTCCTCTTCGATTTTTAAGGATAGAGATTCAGAGTATGCTCTTGGTTCTTTGAAAAACACCGATGCGTAAATGAGTTTTATAGCATGGCATAGTTGTTGTAATCTTATATTGTCGTCATTGTGATTATTTGGTAATATGAAAGTATCGTACATACCTGCGAAAGGATGATTTTGATAATCCTCAAGAAGACTGGATGATCTTATAGCGAGGGGTGTTTTAAAATGTTGTAATATAACTGAGAGATTTTGTTTCAATTCATCACATATTTCACATTTTAGAAATTCTTTTGCGATTTCTTCGTCCGAAAGCTCTTCATCCTTAAAGAGTCTATAGAGATTATTATCTTTAATAAACCGATCAAATTCAAGTGTACCTATCACAATTGAGTTTGGCACTTTTACTATTGCATTTTTGTATTTTTCATCAATTTTATATCTTGTCAAGAGAGCTCGCATAAAAGCAAGTCCTCGTCCCTTTCCACCAAGCGAATCGCCTCTAAGACGAGTGAAAGAAGAATCGAATTCAAATTTTTGTCCAGCAAATTCAGTAATAATGCCACGTTGTTTATTTCTACGAGTATTATTGAATACTTTGATCAGGTATTCTCTGATAGCATTTAGGTCAGAAAAATCAGATACTTTTTTTGGTCGTAACTCGCTGGCCAGAACGAATTCACATCTTGCCATAAGCCAGTTTGAAAAATGATTTCTCTGAGAATGGAATAAGATAGATTCAAGTGGGACTTTTTGTAATAACTCTTCAAATTCCTTCATGTTTGATGCGCGTGCAATTTCCGTTGTTTGAACATGAATTTCTTCAGATTCCATGTCCTGGGTTTTCTTTTTAGGTTGTTTTTCTTCCTTAGGTAGAAGAAATACGAAGTCTCCAAAACCAAGGTGGTTCAATAGAAAATGTTGAAAGTCTTGAACGAGTGTTGGCGAATTTTTATTCAAAAAATATGCATCCAACTCATCGGCTTTCACCTGATTTTTAGTTTCCGATGACTGCATAAGCAATGGCAAATGAGGTAAGTTGCTTCGGATCATACGCAGAAACTCATGTCCTGCTATTGGATTTACCTGCCCGTTTTGTTTGAATGAAACATCGCTAAGCACACCTAAAACATAATCTTTGTATTTTTTGTAATAATAATTTGCTTCTTCATATGTCTCTGCTAACAATATTTTTGGTCTGGCTCTTCTACGAAGAAGTCGCTGCATCTCATTAAGATCATCAGAAAGAGAACGCCTTGTTTGCTGCACAACCTCAGTTAAAAGAAGAGGGAGAAGCATAGAATAATAATAGATTGAATCCTCCACCATGATTAAGACTCGAACGTTTCCATTCACCGTATCATAGCGAACGTTCATACTGTCCTCAACATACTTTATGATAGTAAGGAAGAGTGTAGGATCTCCGGTCCACGCGAAGATTTTATCTATACCACTACCAGCAATATTCTCTTCCTGAAACTGATTTATATCTGCTCTGTCTGTTGCCAAAAGAACGACGGGCAATTCCGGACGGATTTCTTTTATCTTTTTACCGAATTGAAAAGGATCCATACCGATGTTTTTAGCCATCGTTATAACTAAGTCATATTTGCGTTCTTTTAATTTTGATAAAGCTTTTTCCCCTGATGAAACACGTGTAACACGTGGTGGTGCACTAAGCAGAAGATGCTGATATTCACCTATCACCAATTCAGCAATCAAACCTTCTTCTTCAATTATAAAAGCATCATATAAACTTGAAACAATAAGAATATCTTTTACTCTAAATGGCATTAGAGAATGATAGATTTGACTACGAAGCTCATAGGTTTCTTCGAAATCCTCTTGAATTCTTATACTATGAGAGCTACCGTCGTCTGCCTTCATAGCGCCACATCTTTTAGTAAAATTAATTTGCTATCAAACAACTAGCTTATTATAATGTTTATCTAACTATGTATTAGTAATAAAAATATAAAAAGAAGGGGGAGAAAGATTAAACGATCCCCTGATCTAGCATCGCATCTGCGACTTTAACAAAACCTGCTATATTTGCACCTTTTATGTAGTCGATTTTATCTTTTGACACACGACCATACTTCATACAAGAATCATGAATATTCTTCATAATATGGTGAAGTTGTTTGTCAACCTCTTCAGAAGTCCAACTGATCCTCATACTATTCTGGGTCATCTCCAAACCGGAAACCGCCACACCACCGGCATTAACAGCTTTACCTGGTGCAAACATTATTTTTTCTGTTGCAAGTTTTGCGGCATCTGCTGTGCAGCCCATGTTAGAAACTTCTGCAATTAAAATGCAACCGTTTTTAACCAAAATTTTTGCATCGTTTTCATCGAGTTCATTTTGTGTAGCGCAAGGCAGCGCTATATCACATTTTACTTCCCAGGGTCTTTTACCAGCATAAAAAGGCACGTCGTATTTCTTTGCATAGTCCTCAACACGATCATTATTTGAAGCGCGCATATCAAGCAAGTAATCGATTTTTTCTCCTTTTATACCATCTTTGTCATAAATGTATCCGTCTGGACCTGATAATGTTACAACTTTTGCGCCTAGTTGATCAAGTTTTAATGCAGCGCCCCAAGCAACATTACCAAAACCAGATAGCGAAACAATTTTTCCCTTTAAAGTCTCATCTTTAGTTTTCAACATTTCTTGGACAAAATATACTGCACCATAACCGGTTGCCTCTGGTCGGATAAGACTTCCTCCCCAGTTAATTCCCTTACCAGTTAAAACACCAGTAAACTCATTTCTCAGTTTCTTGTACATCCCGAACAAATATCCGATTTCTCTGCCACCAACACCGATATCACCAGCAGGAACATCAGTATTTGGACCGACATGTCTTGATAATTCCATCATAAATGACTGACAAAATCTCATGATTTCCATATCTGATTTCCCACGAGCGTTAAAATCGGAGCCCCCCTTTCCACCACCCATTGGCAAACCAGTTAAACTGTTTTTGAAAATCTGTTCAAAACCAAGGAATTTCAATATGCTAAGTGTAACACTTGGATGAAATCTAAGTCCTCCTTTGTATGGACCGATTGCACTATTAAACTCAACGCGATAACCACGATTTACCTGAATTTCCCCCTTATCATCTACCCAGGGAACACGAAACATTATTGCACGTTCGGGTTCTATCATTCTTTCCAAAATTTTTGCTTTTTTGTACTTTGGGTTTTTTTCAATAAACGGCATTATACTTTCAGCAACTTCTTGTACTGCTTGATGAAATTCTTTTTCACCCGGATTTTTTTCAATGACTTTTTCCATGAATGCTTTTACGCTTTCATCCATAAGTTATTCCTCCGATATGTTCGTGCTCCGTATTGTACTCCATTATTAAAACCTTAGTATCTATTAGGGGACATACAGATTAGACGAGATAACGTATTTTCATCACTTTTCATCATATTTAATAAGATTTATCGCAAGGTATTAAAATATATTAATGATTCAAAACCAAACAGTTGGGGGAAGTACTTTATTGAAATCAGCAGAAATCGATAGAATACTTAAGAAACATGAATACAAAAAATCTGCTTTGATACCTATATTACAAGACATACAAGCTGAGAACCGATGGCTCCCGTGTGAGACTCTAAAATATGTTTCTGAAAAACTCGATATTCCGCTTATTGATGTCTATAGTTTAGCTACTTTTTATAAATCATTTAGTTTAAAACCTCGTGGAAAACATGTTATAACGGCCTGCTGTGGAACTGCCTGTCACGTTCGTGGGGGTCCCAAAGTTTTACAAGAAATCCAAAACCAGTTGCATATTGGCGTTGACGAAACAACACCTGACCAGAAATTCACTCTTGAGACGGTGCGTTGTCTTGGTGCCTGTGCTCTAGGGCCTCTAGTTGTTGTAGATGGAAAATACCATGGCCAGATGAATACGAAGAAAGTTGCCTCTACTTTGAAGAAATATGCGAAGAAGAAGAAATGATTGCCGAAAAACTTCGTATTGAAATATAAAGTGGTAGGAAATGAAAAAAATACAGAATGCTACAGATCTGGAACGAATCAAAAAAACCAGCATAAGAAATAGCGGAAAAGGAAAAACGTTGATAACAATCTGCGGTGGCACTGGTTGTAATGCATCTGGCTGCGAAAAAGTGGTATCATCATTTAAACGGGAGATTAAAAAAAATAAGCTCCAAGATAAAGTTGATATCAAAGTAACTGGCTGCCATGGTTTTTGCGAAAAAGGACCCATCGTTGTTATTCATCCTAAAGGAATTTTTTATAAACAAGTAAAATCAAAGGATGCAAAGGACATAGTCTCTGAAACCATCGTAAATGGAAAAATTATTGACAGATTGCTTTATGTTGATCCTATAACAGAAAAAAAGATTATTTACGAAAAAGATGTACAATTTTATAAGGGGCAACAACGCATCGTATTTGCTGACAATGGATTACTTGATCCATATAAAATCGAGGATTACTTCTCAATTGGTGGTTACGGGGCTGCTGCAAAGGCACTCACGAGTATGAGCCCTGAAAAAATTATTGACGAGGTTAAAAAATCTGGATTAAGAGGCCGAGGAGGAGCTGGTTTTCCAACTGGTCTTAAATGGGAGTCGTGCAGAAAATCCAAGGGCACACAGAAATACATCATTTGCAATGCCGATGAGGGGGACCCTGGCGCATACATGGATCGTAGCCTTATCGAAGGCAATCCTTTTAGTATTCTTGAGGGAATGTTAATTGGTGCGTTTGCAATTGGTACAAATCATGGTATCATCTATGTTCGAGACGAGTACCCAATCGCAGTTAAAACAATGAGAAGTGCGATAGAACAAGCACGACAATACGGCCTACTTGGCAAAAATATCTTCGGCTCGGGTTTTGATTTTGACATGACTATTGTTAGAGGCGCTGGTGCATTTGTTTGTGGTGAAGAAACTGCGCTAATTGCTTCTGTTGAAGGAAAAAAAGGTGAACCAAGACAAAGACCGCCGTTCCCAACACAAAAAGGACTGTGGGGCAAACCAACCAATATAAACAATGTAGAGACATGGGCAAATGTTCCTTACATAATAAAAAATGGATCAAAATGGTTTGCAAGCATTGGTACGGAGAAAAGCAAAGGAACAAAGATTTTCTCTCTTGTTGGTAAAATCAATAACACAGGTCTTGTAGAAGTTCCTATGGGAATAACACTAAAGGAAATGATATACAGCATCGGTGGTGGAATACCTGAAGGTAAATCTTTCAAGGCTGTACAAACCGGTGGCCCATCGGGTGGTTGTATACCAAAAGAACTGCTAGAAACGCCAATTGATTATGAGAAACTCAAAGAAGCGGGTTGCATAATGGGCTCTGGCGGCATGGTGGTGATGGATGAAGACACCTGCATGGTTGATGTCGCCCGATATTTCCTTGAATTCTTACAAGACGAATCTTGTGGCAAATGTTTGTCTTGCCGCGAAGGCACAAAACGCATGGCTGAAATTGTAACCGACATAACAAAGGGACAGGGAAAAGAAGGAGATATTGAACTACTAACCGAGCTTGCAAATGTCGTAAAAGATACTTCCATGTGTGGTCTTGGTCAAACCGCTGCAAACCCTGTTTTGTCTACGATTAAATATTTCCGTGATGAATATGAGACTCACATACTGGACCGCAAGTGTCCTGCTGGCGTATGTCGTGATTTGTATATTTCTCCATGCCAGAATGCTTGCCCGGCCGGCATGAATGCACCTGGATATATTTCATTAATTAGCGAGGGACGATTTACTGAAGCGCTTGCCCTTGCACTTGACACCAACCCGTTCCCATCTGTTTGCGGGAGAATCTGTGATCATCAGTGTATGTTCAAATGTCGTAGAAACCAGATAGATGAACCTGTTGCAATCAGATCTTTAAAGAGATTTATTGGAGATTATGAAGAAAACGATATCGACTACCCGCCCATACTTCATCCAAAGGAAACGATGCCGTTTAAGGTTGCTATTGTTGGTGCAGGTCCTGCTGGATTAAGTTGTGCATATTTCCTTGCAAGACTTGGTTACAAACCAACCGTTTTTGAAAAACTTCCAGTTGCCGGCGGTATGATGGCTGTTGCTATACCAGAATATCGTTTGCCAAAAAAGATATTACAAAGAG
>Ga0209287_10000282_pt1 | contig 33550 bp, 33 predicted proteins | sample PPLLak3cmMay2015_2_FD_187255 | JGI IMG/M metagenome (GOLD analysis project Ga0209287, IMG submission 187255) | Freshwater sediment microbial communities from Prairie Pothole Lake near Jamestown, North Dakota, USA - PPLs Lake P8 Core (1) Depth... | ecosystem: Environmental > Aquatic > Freshwater... | reverse complement strand
ACATCCAGGCCGATAAAAACAGACTTATGACTGCTAACGAGGGTTTGGAGTTGCTTTCTGAGATGGAAAAAAAACATAAAGAAAAAATTCTGAGTGACGATAGTGTGGTTTGTGTTGTAGCACGCGCAGGCTCAGACAACCCCATAGTTGCTGCCAACAGTGTTGCTTTTTTGAAGAAAATGGATTTCGGTCCGCCTCTTCACACAATTGTTGTTCCTGGGAATCTACACTTTATGGAAATCGAAGCACTTACAAGATTTGCTGGTTTGCCTAGTGAGTTTGGCAAAAAATGCAAAAACTAAAATAATAAATGGTACATTAGCTTGTTAAAGGGATACTGGATGCCTCAGCAAAAAGATGATTTTGTCGGTGTAATATACGGAGATGTCGGTTCGACTGAGTTTAATTTTACTGTTAATGGTCAGGGTATACGTAAGTTTGATTACGTTGCCGCACCACATAGAGAAGGTTACATACTAGCCCAGGTTATGGACATTAAAAGATATTCTGATCTAAAGTTTGCGGATGCCTCAACTCTCAAAAACGGTGGAGACATTCCTTTTGTTAAAAGTGATCTTTCTGCTTATGCTGGTGTAATTGGTTATAGGGACAAATCAGGTAATTTGCAGGTTCCCCGTACTCCTTTCGACGCAGGTAGTAAAATAATACCTGCTGATGAGGGGCTAATCAGGCATGTACTAAGTTTGCATGCCGAGAAGGACAGCGGAGCATATGTTGGTCTGTTAAAAGGCCACAATCTACCTGTTTATCTTAATATAGACTCGATGGTTCAGAAACATGTTTGTATACTAGCAAAAACAGGTGGTGGTAAAAGCTATGCTTGCGGCGTTCTTGTTGAAGAGCTTCTGAAAAAAAAGGTACCACTTGCAATAATTGATACACATGGAGAATATACTTCACTTAAAAATCCTAACAAAGAAAAAAAAGACCAAAAAAACATGGATAAGTATGGTGTTAAACCACATGAGTACTCTAGTCAAATAGTTGAATATTCTCCTCTTAGTAGCCGTACTGACACAGAGCACCTCACACTCAAAGGTGTGAACCTTGAGGCACGAGAAATAATAGATTTGCTCTCAGCTAAACTTTCAGGCCCACAGATAGGGGTTTTGTATCAGGCTATAAAAGAAGTGAAAGAATTCAAACAGGGCTATACAATCAGGGATATAATAGATGCAGTTAACCAGAGTAAAAGCGGCGCGAAATGGAATGTTATAGCATCTCTTGAGTCATTGGAATCAATAGGTGTTTTTTCTGAAAAAGGTACTGCTACAGAAGAAATTGTTAAAAAAGGAAAATGCTCAGTAATAAACATGAAGGGCGTACCACCTGATATACAAGATGTTGTTGTTGCACGTCTAACAAAAGAGTTATTTGAAGATCGTAAATCAGGAAAAATACCGCCGTTTCTTTTGATAGTAGAAGAGGCACATAACTATTGCCCTGAGAGAGGCTTTGGTAATTCTGTCTCCTCAAGTATGCTTAGAACAGTTGCATCAGAGGGACGAAAGTTTGGTATGGGACTATGTGTTGTTAGTCAACGTCCAGCAAAAATTGATAAAAACATTATTTCTCAGTGCAACACAAATATTATTTTGAAGGTCACTAACCCAAATGATTTGAAAGCGATTGTTCAGTCAGTTGAGGGTTTGACTACTAATACCGCTGATGAAATACAGAGACTACCTATAGGTGTAGCTCTTATCTCTGGTGCATCAATGCAGGTGCCCATAATGGTTGATATCCGCACTAGAGAAACAAGTCATGGCGGTAAATCAGTGACTGTATTCAAGGGTGAGAGCGACTCAAATTATGTGCCAAAGATACCTAAGATGCCCACACCTGCGCCGCAGCAGCAACAAAAGGCGTCTGGATCAAACCAACCTCAAAAAAACAATAATAATTTTACTGACAAAGCAGGACATGTTCACAGGGTGGCAAACAGATTAGGTTGGGTTTCTACTACTAAACCAGATGATACGATAAGTTTCCTAGCTAAGGAAGCCGAGAAGATGAAGGAAAACGTCTACCGTTACCTAGAATCTTTGGATAAACTAGGTGAAAACTTCTGCCATGAAAACAACCCAGAGTGTGTCAGATGCGCGATGAACCAGGGATGCAAATACAGATTTTCACATGCTCAAAAAAAAGGTTTATTCAAGAAATAGAGCAAAGAGTAATATGAATAAAAAAGTTGGTGCTGTAGCTGTTTTTGTTCTTGTTTTTTTTATAACTAGCATAACAGGATGCACAGAATATTTCAGTTTAGATAATGATAGTTTAACCTATGAGAAGCAGCCTGTTAGAGTCGAGTACAAAATAATATACGGCTATGAGATAAATTGTAGCGGCACTGGGAGTTTTAGGATAAATTATGATTGCGATATCCCGGAGGTATTAACCGGATCTGTGTTTGAAGAGATATTGTATGAGAATGATTATAAAACAGTTAATATCGCAAATAACAAAATTGTACAATGGAATATAAGCGGGGAGAATAGTAATAGTTACGATCTTGGTGTTAGTGCAACTGTTGCCTCAGAAAGTTTTCTTGTATCTGACCTAAATGGCGCAGGTGCATTAACTCTTGATGAAATAGAAATAATTCATCCGGATGTTTTCAATCAATATACACGCGAACAATCTGCAAAAAATACTGTTTACATAGACCCGAATAGCCCTAGCATAAAATTAGTTGCCGAAAACATACAAAACCAAGCCGACACTAACAACTCTTTTGTTTTAGCGAAAAACCTTTTCATCTGGCTTAAAGAAAACACTGCTTATCAAACACATAATACAAATAATAGTGTGCAGCCAGCTAGCCTGACAATCAAGAGGAAAACAGGGGATTGCGATGACCTATCATTTTTGTACATTTCACTATGTCGTTCAGTTGGTATACCTTCAAGATTCATAAGAGGATATCTTATTGATTTGACCAATGGTGTAGCAGGTGCTGTTGCGCATGCATGGGCAGAGATTTTTGTGGGCGGAAACATTGGTAACAATGGCTGGGTTCCTGTTGAATGCGCATGCCCATCAACTGATATGAGCGTCCAGGTTAACCAAAATTTTGGGATAGAAACAGTCGGTCATCTACGTTTATTCCAGGACGATGGGAGTAATGCGTCGATTAATGCTTCCATCTCTGGACCAAGAGTTTTCTATGATAGTAACATGGATGTTGATATGACATCTTTCGTTGAAATCGACTATTTTGAGATTTTAGAAGAAAAAGCGCTTTTCGTTGATTCGAAAGGTTGCAGGACATATAAAACGTTGTAAATTTTTTTGAACGTTATTTAAAGAGCAACAATTAGTTTTTAATAGGGTAAAACCTTTGATTTTGGAACTAAGCATTTAAATATTAAAAGTGCATACTGGCTTAACCTTATCTGTAGGGTGAACCATGGGAAAAGGAATTAACGCTGCAAGAAAACTAAAGAATAACAGGAAACGAGAGCGCTGGAGTAGTAGATACTATAAAAAGCGAGTGTTACACCTGAAAGAAAAAGCCGACCCTCTAGGAGGAGTGCCTCAGGCTAAGGGCATAGTTATCGAAAAAGTTGGTATAGAGGCAAAACAGCCAAACTCCGCGATTCGTAAATGTGTTAAGGTACAGCTTATAAAAAACGGTAGACAGATAACTGCTTTTGCTCCTGGTAACAAGGCAATTGGTTTTATTGACGAGCATGATGAAGTACTTGTTGAGGGCATCGGCGGTAGAATGGGTCGAAGTTACGGTGATATTCCCGGTGTCCGTTTTAAAGTAATCAAAGTAAACGACGTATCCTTGAATCAATTAGTAAAAGGAAAAATTGAGAAACCAATGAGAAGGTAATTATGACAGAGGGAGATAAAAACAAAAATCAGAATGATTTCTTTCCAGTTTTGTCAAAATACGATATGAGCACCATCAAAATTGAGGATAGAGGTCTTGCCAAATATATAAATCTAGATACCCGCAGAGTATTCATGGGTGGGGTTTATGCAAACAAGATCTTTGGCAAATCGAAGATGTCCATAATTGACCGTTTGATAAACAACTTGATGCGTACCGAGAATTATAATGGTAAAAAGGCTAAGGCATATAAGGTTGTCAAAGAGGCTTTTAATATTATTGATAGTAGGACTAAAACAAATCCGATTCAGGTTCTTGTTGATGCACTTCAAAATGCTGCACCTAAAGAGGAGACAACCAGATTGCAGTACGGTGGCATATCCGTTCCAAAGGCTGTTGATGTTTCCCCGCAGAGACGTCTTGATTTAGCTATTAGGAACATATGCACAGGAACGATTTCTGCTACTCGTAGTAACAAAAAAGGTGTTGAGGATTGTCTCGCTGAGGAGATTATAAAGGCATCTAAGAATGATGCTACTTCTTTTGCAATCGCGAAGAAAAATGATGTTGAGCGTATTGCTAAATCAGCTAGGTAAAGATGTGAAATATTTGTGAGTTGTTGTTTGGGGTAGTTTGATATGGGACGAAAAGAGGATAATATTAAGAAAGCAAAGGACTTAATGCATGACCTTGATCATATTCGTAACATTGGTACAGCTGCACATATTGATCATGGTAAAACCACGTTTTCTGATAACTTGCTCGCTGGTTGCGGTATGATGAGTGAGGAACTTGCAGGTAAACAACTAGTTTTGGATTATGATGAGCAGGAACAAGCCAGAGGTATTACGATTAATGCCGCATCTGCTTCAATGGTTCATACTTTTGAGGGCAAAGATTATTTGATTAACCTTATCGACACACCGGGTCATGTTGACTTCGGCGGTGACGTAACTCGTGCTATGCGTGCCCTTGATGGCTGTGTTGTCTTAGTCTGTGCTGTTGAAGGTGCTATGCCACAGACTGAAACGGTTATTCGTCAGGCGCTTCGTGAGAAGGTTAAACCTGTTTTGTTCATAAACAAAGTTGACCGTTTGATAAACGAGCTTCGTGTTACACCCGAGGAGATGCAACAGCGTTTCGTAAAGATTATTACAAGGTTTAATGAGTTGGTTAATAGGACGGTACCTGATGAGTTCAAAGGAAAATGGACTGTTAAAGTAGAGGATGGTACTGTTGCTTTTGGTTCTGCTTTTTACAACTGGGCTATCTCCGCACCATATATGAAAAAAACAGGACTTAGTTTCAAAGACATATATGATTATTGTAAAAATAATGATCAGAAAGCACTGGCGAAAAGACTTCCCATACATGAAGTTATACTTGATATGGTCGTAGATAACTTGCCGTCGCCTGCCCAGGCACAAAAATACAGGATACCGCATATTTGGAAGGGTGAGATAGAAAGCGAAATTGGTAAAAGTATGGTTGAATGCAAGGATACAGGCCCTCTTGCTTTGATGATTAACAAAATTATAATTGATCCTCATGCTGGTGAGGTTGCCGTTGGCCGTATGTTCAGTGGCAAAATAGAGCGAGGCCAAGAAGTCTATGTCGCGGGTATGCCAAAAGTCAACCGCGTACAACAAGTTAATCTAATGGTTGGCGCAGACAGAATACCTGTTGATTTCGTTAGCGCTGGTAACATTGTTGCAGCAACCGGTATAAAGGATGCTATCGCTGGTAGCACTGTTAGTTCTAATCCAGATACTGAGCCTTTTGAAAAAATTGTACACGTCTCAGAGCCTGTTGTCACAGTAGCTGTAGAAGCAAAAAATGCTAAAGATTTACCTAAACTTATAGAAGTACTTCGCATGGTTTCCAAAGCCGATCCCAGTATACAAGTTGAGATTAACCAAGAGACCGGCGAGAACCTTATGTCAGGTATGGGAGAACTACACCTTGAAATCACTGAGTATAGGATTAGAAACGAGCATAAAGTTGACATTGTCTGCTCAGAACCAATCGTGGTATACAGGGAATGTGTAGGCAAGAAAAGCCCAAATGAATTTGAGGGGAAATCACCGAACAAACATAACAGATTTTACATAGAAGTTGAGCCGCTCCCAGAGAAAGTTGTAAAAGCGATATACAACGGCGATATACCTGAAAATGTTAAAAAATTCAAAAAAGAGTCTGCGAAACTTTTACAGGATCTTGGTATGGATAGAGATGTTGCAAAAGGAGCATTTGGTATACGTGGTCTGAATATGATCGCGGATGTAACAAAAGGTATACAGTACCTTTTTGAGACGAGAGAGCTTGTTAAAGAGGCTTTTGACGAGGTTATGAAAAGAGGTCCGACTGCATCAGAGCCATGTCAAGGTTTGTTAGTTAAATTGGTTGACGCGAAACTACACGAAGATGCTATTCACAGAGGACCTGCTCAGGTCATACCAGCTGTTAGAAACGCGATATACGGTGCTATAACAATATCTGAACCGTTACTTCTTGAGCCGATGCAGAAAGTTTTCATTAGTACACCACAAGAGATAATGGGAGATGCAACAAGGGAACTTAACCAGAGACGAGCAGTGGTACGTGATATGACAACTGAGGGGGACGTAGTTAACATAGATGCAAAAGCACCGGTCGCCGACATGTTCGGGTTCGCATCAGCTATCCGTTCAGCTACAGGTGGGCGTGTTCTTTGGAACACAGAAAACATGGGATTTGAGCCTTTACCAAGGAATCTGCAGCCGCAGGTTGTTAAACAAATCAGGGAAAGAAAAGGTTTGAAACCAGAGCCATACCCGGCTAGCTATTATATGGGTTAAAAAATTTAATTTGTGGTCCCCAGCTTGGAAAAATCATAAATCAAATATAGGGGGCCATGTTACACCTTTTGGAGATGCACAATGGATAGAGGAATTATTCCAATAAACAAAGACTATGAACTTGAATACCGCTACTACGATAGAGATACAAGCTACAAGTATTTTAACAGAAAATTCGAAATCTATTTGATAGGAAAAAAGACTCTGAAAAAAACATATATTTTGCATATGGACAACTGCGACACAAACCCTAGCAGATGGTCACCGCATGTACACAAAGCATCTAATGTAAGCAAAAAACTTTATTTTGGTGTCACAACACTAAACTGGAACGACATAAAGGATAACTTCATTAGTTGTGTAGCATCTGAGATAGGACCAGAAAATGAGAAGCATGTTAGGAAAGCTGCTGCTCAACTGTCTTCCCCAAAAATATAAAAAAAATTGGGTTTTTAGTATTCTGTTATCCTGTATTTTCCATGCATAGGTTCGTATATCTGCCCGTTGCGTTTCAGTCTTTCAAGCGCCTCTTCAACCTTGAGCGACTCAATACCGATTATCTCTGCTTCTCTGATTATATCTCCTCTCACTGCGTTACCATCTTTTGCTTCACTGCATAGTTTCTGTATTATATCCATAAGCGAACGCATTCTTTCGTGCTGACTGTGGCTAATACCGGTCGCAATTATATCTATGTCAACCTTACCTGTTTCTCGGTCCAAACCAACTCGTCTCAGATATTTGTCAATAATTGATGTCGCTCTTCTAGCATCATCAACTGTGGCTTCTTCGCTTAGTCTCACACGCGCACTCGCCTCAGCTAATCTCACAAAAGCCTCGAGCTGCCTAGGTGTAAACGGCACAGAACCCTCAGATGAACTTCTAATATCAACATAGTAGTTTTTCAGTATCTCAAAAGCCTCGTCGCTCATCACAGGAAATATACTCCTCTTTGCGTATGCGACATATTTTCTTAGGAACTCCGGTTCAAAAATTGGCATAACATTTTCCATCAAACCGTCTTGCTCTTTCTTTGTGTGTTTAGATTTCTTTGATTTCGCAATGTTCTCAGCAACCTCACCAGCCTTGTGTGTACGCAAAACATGGGTAGCAAGATCAGTATCAATTTTACGGTTTGGTTTATCAATAATGGAAAAAATAAGATCAAAACGAGACAGCAATGCTGGCGGCATGTTGATCTGCTCATGAATCGGCATGAACTCGTCGAAACGCCCAAGCTTCGGGTTCGCGGCAGCAAGCACTGCACAACGAGATTTTAGTGTAGCATTTATACCTGCTTTAGCAACTGATATTTCTTGTTGTTCCATCGCCTGGTGAAGCGAACTTCTATCAGTCTCTTCCATTTTGTCGATTTCATCAATACAAGCAATCCCCATATCAGCCAAAACAAGTGCTCCTGCTTCCAGTGTCCATTGACCTTCACCAAACTCATCACGAACAGCAGCAGCGGTTAGACCAGCAGCAGATGATGCTTTACCAGATGCATAAATACTTCTTGGAGCAAGCTTAGACATATAAGACAGCAATTGTGACTTAGCAGTACCAGGGTCACCAACCAATAGCGCGTGAATATCCCCTCGGATGTATGTACCATCTGGCATCCTCTTTGACAGCCCACCAAAAAGTTGCAAAACAAGAGCCTCTTTTTCCGTTTCCATACCATAAATAGTTGGGGCCATACTCTGCTTCATCTTATCGTAGATAGCAGGGTCCTTGCTGATCTTGATAATCTCTTTCTCATCTTCTTTAGTAACCTCTACCTCTTCGAACGCAAGCTCTTGCCGTTCTATGCTATATGCATCCATGATTTTATCAAAGGAGGTTAGACGATAAGTGCCTCTACGCCTCTGCATGGAATGAAGGATACCATTAACAATAATACGATCTCCAGGTGCTATCTCACCAACCATATCATCCTCAAGATAAATACTGATACGTTCAGGCTGTGCACCACCACGAAGTCCCTCAGGATTCTCCTGTACCTCCACCTTCTGCGAATCAATGAACGTAGATAAACTGGTCATAAGCTTAAAAGAAGAAATCCTGCCACAACCACCCTGATCCTCATAACACTCAGAAGGTTCCTTCAATATATCTTCTTCTTGTTCAATTCTCTGAACGGCACCACATTTCTGACACTGAAAAGCAGCAAGCTGAAGCTTAGGACGAACCTCAGTCACCTTCTTAACTAAGCCTTCCACGGCAGAATATTTACCAAGATGGTTAGAACGAATTTTACGTATGAATATCTTCTGAGCATCAGGGATATTAAAAACCCTGAAATGGAGTTTCAACTTGTTTTCAACAGCGACATCAATGTTTTTCAGAGCCTCCTCAGCATTAAAAATCGCTTTATACGGTTGATTAATAACCATCTCAGAAAGCTTAGAATCATGTTTATCAATGTTCCAATAATTAACAAAAAGACTACGCTTATCTGGATAAGACAATGCAACGTTCTCAATATCAGGTCTGCTGTTCTCTTCGAAAAAGTTCTCCCAGGAAGATACTAAACTCTCATCCTTCAACAACTGAACCATATGAATTCCCCCATTAAATTGTAGAGTTCGACATAACCGAACTCTTTAATAAACTTTGATAAATTTTAGCGGGCGCAGAAACACCAGGAGTGGTTGCACGTTTCACCTACTGATTACCCACATGCATCCTTGACCCCGCTAACCCGATGAGCACCAGCAGTTTGCGGTAAGGTTGCTCACTTCCGTGCCTCACCCGGTCTCCGCAACTAAGATGCGTATATGGCCCTCCGGCCATAGACAATCATCACCTCTGATCCCAAAGGACGAGGTTTCATCGTCAACAGATGGATCAATAAATGCTCGTTACATCGCCTCTTAGTTTCGACCCCAGCATATCGGCGATTTCTGGTTACAGGGAACGCCTACCTCCCCAGTCTATTCTACGCCTTTCGCCATTAAACCTAAATTATTAAAGTGATCTCCGCCTAATTAGTGATAGATTTCTAAAGAACTGGAAGAATACTAACGCTAAAGCAACTGCTAAAAAACCTAAATCTCTAAGAACATGAAGCCATGCATTCGATAGATCAGTTGCTGAAAAAGAATTCGCACTGACATAACCAGCATTATAAGAATCAAGTATAAGTAAAACTATAAATGAAGCAATAATTAAAAATAGTATCACATTTATGTAAAACGACCATTTATACCAGGCTTTTTTCCCCATAGGAACAATACTCTCAGCCATTATTTCAACTCCTCTCAGTTTAACAATGCAATAATCTATAGATATAAGAAAGTTATGCTTTAAATACTCTTTAGAAAAAGTCGCTCAACTTCGTTGTCCTAATCTTATCACTTATAAAAAGAGAATCTATGGCTTTTTCCACCAGTTTTATCCTCTGACACGCATAAGGTGGAAGGTTATATCTCTCCGCAATATTCTTAGAAATCTCAAGATATTTTTTCACTGACTTCTCATGAACCGTTAAAGTAAGTTTACCACCACACTCTATACAAACGCCCTGAAGCGGAATCCTACGATATATTGTGTTACAAAGCGGGCATCTCACTGACTGTTTACTGAAAGCCCTTAGGTTACCAAGCATATCTGGTAAAAAGTGTCTTTCTATAACCTTGTAGGCAACATCAGGTGTGTCAACAGCTCTGATTTTTGCTGCTAGACTAAGCTGAGCATTCATCTTATCCATCATAGTCTTCAAAGTTTTGTAAGCAGAAGCAGCCGGACCCTCAGATATATTGTTTGTATCATGTGTGAAATAAAATTTTTCGTATTGCAACTCAGTTCTAAGCCTCGATGATACTAAACCCATGATTGATTCCAAATTTTTTGGGTTCTCATGCCTTAGCGTAGCCTCATAGAAATCAAGCGGGTATCTAGCCAATGTGTCAATGTTGTGTGCCTCTTTGTCAACCTCAGTTGGATCAATACGCGTTGTAAGTATGAGAGGTAAATCCATTCTGCCGCCACGTTTATCTGGAATATATGAGTGTGAGAAGTTTAACAGCGCATCCATCAGAAGCATTAAACCATCTTCATCGCCATCACAGTTATTTGACATTACAAAATCATTAATCGGGAAGTTATGTAAATGATCGACTTCAATATCGTAAATGAATTCTGAGTCTGATTTTATAGGCTCAATTTCTTTTATGCCATCAAGTATGAAATCGCCAAAGCTGGTCAATCTTGGTTTTCTTTCTTTTGAAACAGCAGATTCAAGTCTGGTTTGTTTTCTTTTAAGAGAGAAACCTATTTCCTTAGAAAACTTTCTTGCATATGAAGAGCGAATTGAGAGATAATACAGAGTAAACTCGGGCGATTTCCCTTTTTTATCATAGAATTTCTTTGCAAGACCTCCGGGGCGTCTTGTTTCTTCTTTACATCTGTAGAATATACCAAAGCGGAGTAATTGTAAACCGATATCATGCAATAATTCACGATTAACCGAGGAGCATGTAACATGTAATCTGTTCTTTTCTACAGACCCATCCCCTGAAAAATAGGCTCGCAACATTTCTTTTATTTTCTTTTTTGGTAAAGCAGTAAATCCTGGTGGTATTCTTTTGTTCTTTGCGTTTGTTCCTATGCACAGTATATGAACAAAGAAATCGTGAACAAGTCTGTTTGCAATAGAAATATCGCATTTTCCTTTGTAAGAATGTATATGGAAAGTTTCTTGGATACATTTTGCGACATCGCCGCGTATTTCTTTTTCCGTACATGCAAAACCAATTTGGTAGCAGCTTTTTTTTGTAAATCTTGCATGTCCCTCGGCTAGGTAGTATCCAAGTAGACGCATAAGAGAACCATCAACTTTTATTATTCTAGGTATAACTGCATGGTTTCGTTTTACTCCCAAAGTGCATGCTTTTGGTATTGCATTTGAATTCTTTTTACACAGCTCAAGCAATCTTAAGATTATATGCAGGGGAATGCTGTCCCTGTAAATGTAGTTAGAAAATGTTTTCTTGTTAATCTGTAATTTTTGTGAGGTTAGTTTTAATCCCCCTAGCTCGTTCACACATTTTTGCACAAGTTTTTCGATGCCTCTAACAACTACATCCTTGCTATGTTCCTCATCTAATTTTAAAAATTCTGATAGTAAATCTATGTTTTTTATGTCGTTATCACGGAAATCTATTTTATTTGAAACAAAAAATTTGTCATCTTTTTGTAGTTCCACTATTTTTTTGGTTATAACTTTTCCGTTAGACAACACCATAACTCGATGCATGGGTGATCCGGTAAAGTTCCTACCAGATTTCAGCGTAATTTTCATCATATGTTTTGGTGCTTTTATTTTTAGAACCGAGTTGATATTTCTTAGCTCAGATTTGCCATTTTGAGGATTGAAAGCAAAAGTTTTGACGTCCTCTACTGTTTTTTGTTTTGTACCAAAGTCATCAACAACTTTTTCGTTTGTTGTTGTATCATAGTAGAGGTTTTGCAAGCTGATAAGAGCAGGTTTTTCTGAGTTTACCAACAAAATGTTTGTATCTGGTGAAAGGCAGTTCCTTCTTTTCGCTGCATGATAAAACGGATGCGAGAAGCATACCTGGGAATCTGTAAAACCTATTATTCGTGCCAGAGCACCAGCAGATGTATGTGGTGCAAGGCCGACAACAAGATGTCCTGTTATATCCTCCAGGTTTCTTATTTTGTAGAAACGCTCTAGTTTGTAGAATTTAACAAGCAGGTCATCTATGAATCTTGAGACTTGAGTGAAATACTCGGCGCATGATTTTGATATTATAACATCCTGTACTTTAAGTTCGCAGATTTGTTCGTCGTTTTCTAGTGGGTTTCCTAGGTAATCTTTTGTGTAGCCAAGTTTTTTTAGTTTTTCTATAGGGATATGTGTTTCTTTTGGTTTGAAATGTGTCAGTGGTGCATCTGTCATATCAAAACGGATTGTCCCATCTTTGAAAACTGATACATCATATTTTGCTCGCAGTATCCCTTTTTCAAGTGGCTCTGGTGTCTTGTGTTTTGATATTGTTCCTATTACTCCTTTAATCGTATCAGGCAGATTTCTTTCATTTATGTTTTCTTGTGCTATGATAAGTTCTTCTGCTATGTTGATTTGCTGTGGCTCTATTTTACCGTTTTTGCATTCTGTGTGTCCACCGCATGTGCATGTTATTTTATGGGTTTTCTTGTTGCATTTTGGGCATACCCGAACACCTGCTTCAACTTCTATTATGCCTCTTTCTGCAGCTGCTCTTACAAGACGCTGGTTGCCCCCATAGTTTCCAAGTGGGAAGAGGGTGTGTGGTGGCGGCCTCATTTTTCTAGGCGCTGCTTTTTCTGGTCGCCCCATACGTGTCCCGATGCGATATGGCGCACGTTCCTTTATTGTGATACCAGCAAGTTTTGAGACTATGTCAACGGTTTTTTCGTCTTCTTTTATTTCATTTAGAGAGATGTATCTGTCTGTTTCAACGATTTTATTTTCTTTGATATCTAAACCGCAGCATCTGATAATAGGGCAGGAGTATCTATCCAGGTTGATTGTCCCTTCTCTTTGTTTGTGTAACGCACCTAGTTCAATTAGTATTCTTTTTGTTTCTTGGTCTTTCGGCAAAACCAGCGAGTTGTCTTCTGATATTTTTCCTTGTTCTTTTACAGTTTTTGATAAGTAAACTAATTCTTTTGGTGTTATGTCGTGCCAGAAAAGATTGTAAAAAGGATGTAGTGGCACATTATATTTTTCTGATAGCTCGAAAGCGTCACTGAATGACGGATATTTGAGATCTATGTTTCTGCCCAGGTCTTCTGATATTTTTTTATTAGTTTTTTCATCTGCTTCTTTTACGTTGTTGAACGTGTAGTCTTTTGGTAAAAGATTAGCTGCTTTTTGTAGGTCTTGAATCCACCATTCGTATACGTAGCTTGAGTTTGGTAGCAACGCATTGTTTTCTTGGAATTCACCAAATGGTATGAGTATTTCGCCGAGGTCGATTATTTTTTGTACGTCATGTTTTTTTGCATCCTCAACATTGTTTATCTGAATGAGGTCACCGTTTTGTAGTATTACGATTGGTCCTTCGATTTCTGTGCATGGTGTCCCTATTGTTCCTTTTCCCGGTCGCTCTGTTTTAAGTTGAGTTCCAACTGCTATGAAACTATCTAGGATATACATTGATGCTGGGTTTATTGCTGTTGATGCTAGACCCGCTGTTCTTGCTCTTCCGTAGCGTAATCTGAAACCACCTTTTCTTGATGGGTGTGAGAATACTGGTCTGCCAGCTATTACTTCTCCTATGTATTTTGATGATGGCGTTATCTCAGGTAGTTCTTCTTTCTTTTTGTCATCCTTGTTTTCTTTGTTTACAAATATATCTAAAAAATCCCATCCTTCTAGCTTAAGTTTTTTAACATGTTTCATTATCTTTGGTGCTTTAAGGCAGAGTCCTTCTGCTATCACCAGGCATGCGCCGCCTCTGAGCCGGTTAGTTTCTACACGCGGTAGATCCCTGTAGCCTGTTACTTCTTCGTCTTCTGTTCCTTCTCCGTTTATGCAAATCGGGCATTCTTTTACTATTTTGTCTATCTCGTCAACTGTTGGTAGGTATTGTAGGTGTTGTACTCTTTTGTATAGAGGTATCTCTTCTTTGTATCGTTCTATTTCACCTGGTGTTGGTTTGTATCTATCGATTCCCATTTCTCGTCTAACGATATCTGCGATGAGGACGCTCATAGCCTGGCCTGTACCACCAGCGCTTCTTATTGGTCCTGAGAAATAAAGGTCAACATAGTTGGTACCATCATTGTTTTTTCCAAGTCGCACCTCAGCTATGCCCTCAAGTGGCGCGACAAGCACGCCTTCTGTTAGTATTGCTAGTCCGGTTCGTATAGCCTGGTCTATGGCATCTTCTATTTTGTTGAATTTATAGGTTTTACCGGATGCTATTTCTCTTGATATTTCAAGTGAGACTAGTTCTCTGTTATTCAGTTTTTTTGTAGTGTTTCTTATTTTTGGGGCTATGCCTTTTGGTCCAACTAGTTGCTCCACTCGTGATGCGAGGTCTAGAGCCTGTGGTATTTCGACTTTGTATTCTGGGTCTAAACCTTTTTTCCTAGCCTCAAGAGCAATTGAATAACACTCATCGATGTCCTTCTGTAAAGAGTTAAAATACTCCTGCATGTTTGAGCTAACTGCAACATCGATGGATTGGTCCCCACCCATAATTCCCCACTTCAAAAATTTTGGTAAATTTTGTTAATACAAACTAGTAGTTTAAAGTTTTGTATTTTACAATGCTTCTGCGTCCAGTTTAGTATATATCCTCTATTTTTTCCCACCAAAAGTTGTGCCAGATTTTGAATAAATGGTTTTATAACCGTGTTTTTTTAATATTATTTGTGCAGTTTTTGCTCTTTTCAAAATTTCCTCTTCTGGAACTTTAGGCTCTATATTTTCTGCAGGGGTCCCAGATTTTACGGACATTCGCAATATTGCACCCATGTTGATCTTTGAATCAATAACAAAATTAATACTTTCCAGGAATTCTTCTTCAGTTTCAGTTGGAAATCCTACAATGATATGAGTACATAATTCTACGTTTGGATTAGCTTTTTTAATTCGGAGGAATGCTTCCTTCATTTTTTCTGGATCATTATACCTGCACATCATTTTTAAAATTCTACTACTTCCAGATTGCACAGGCACGGAAATACCACTGATTTTGCCACTCTTCACAATTTCTTCTAGTTTATCTACGTATTTTACTAACCAAACAGCATTCATGGCATAAATAGAGATTTTGTAATCACCTTCAAATTTTGTAAGTGCTTCTAAAAGCTCTGGAAATGTTCTTCCGATATCTTTACCGTATGCGCCTGTATCATCCGCTGGAAGAAATATTCTTTTGTATCCTTTATCGATACCTGCTTTGAATTCCTCTAAGCAAATTTCAAAAGGCTTACTATGAAATTTACCTGTTGCTTTTCTAATACCACAATACGCACAATTCTGAGAGCAACCCCAAGACGTTCTAACGAAGTATATATCATCGAGCGGGAGTCTTAACAAATTACCTAAAAGTAAGTGATTCCTTCCAACTACCAATCTCAGTAAAAACGTAGATATTCTAACATAGATTTTTTTGGTTACTTTGTATTTTATAAGAACCTTCTTTATTTTATTTTTAAATAATCCATCGTCGTAATGTGGGTAAACAACATTTGCGTCATCGATTTCACAGTACTTAATTTTGTTATCTAGAAATATTTCGTCAATTTTTTCCATCTCATCTGTTGCTACAGATTTACCTTTAAATTTTTCATTAAATTTTTCTGTATCTATTTTTGGAACGCAACCTATCACAATTTTTTCTGCTTTATATTTTTGAAATCTATCAAGCAGATCGAAAGTTTGTTGAGTATATACGTCTGTTGTTCCACAGCTACTTATAATTATTATATCAGCTTTTTTTGGGTTATCAACTATTTCATATCCGTTTCTTTTTAAATAGACTTCCACTTTGATTGCATCGAGTTTTCTTTTCTCACAAACGTGTTCAGCATAAACGAATACTTTTTTCATTATATCACCAACATCATTTTATTCGATAGTGCAATTAATATATTTCAACTTATATATAAATTTTATTATTTAATTAACTATCTGTCTCATATGATACTCTCAAGGTATTCAAGAGACCAATATAAAATCTATGAAAAACTATCAAAGAATCATTCCAATTTCCTACTAAAATCCATCATCGTGACATTACCTGTCTTAAGATCAACAATCGGTAGCTTAGCAGAATCAGGTACGAAATTAAGCATCTTCTGATAACTAGTTTGCGCCTGCCAGCTACTAGCATTAATAAGTGTAACACCGCGGTAGTCGCCAAACTTTGCTACATGAACATGTCCTGTAACAAAAATATCAGGCACCCGGTCAATAATCATGTAGTCTGAGTGCTCTGGCGCAAGAGGTGTATAACCACCATATGTTGGCGCCAGATGATGCTTACGCAACATAACCTTCATAGTCTCAATAGGCTCGTTGTATTTCAGTGATTGTATGTTCGTAGCAAAATCAAGAAGGCTCTGACCATGATAAGACAAAACCTCGACACCATTCAATGAAAAGTAACATGGGTTGCCAACGAACCTTATATCCTTCTCTGAAAAAAGGTCTCTTATCTCTTTTTCAAAAGTGGGTTGTGGCTCCGCAGGCCTAACAGCATCATGGTTACCAGGCTGCATTATAACGGATATATGATCTGGTATGAGCTTAAGCTGCTCAGCCAAAGTCTCATACTGCCTATAAACATCAGTTATAGACAACTCTTTCTCCTGGTTGGGATAGATACCTATGCCATCTACGACATCACCTGGTACAACCAAGTATTTTATCCTACCCGCTACATCACGCTGCCTGGAATTACCAATAGTACCATTCAGCCAACGAAGGAAAGACTGCCATTCACTTTCCATAAACATCTTGCTACCAATGTGGATGTCTGATAGAAAAGCAGCAAAAACAGGTACCTCAGATTTGGTTTTTTCATGCTGTATGCTTACATCCGGAAAGACTATACTATGTATTACAACTAGGTCACCGTTTTTACTGATCTGCCCTTTTATGCCTATGATCTCATCTAAAACAACCTCGCCAGCCGTTTGAAGGGTTTCATGATTAGTCTTAAGAGCAATACATTTTGCAACATCTGTTTCATCTTCGATCTCTATAAACTTATGACCGTTCACTGTTGTCTTAACATCCTTTACTATGCCCACTATCTGAACTTCTTTGGTGGCACCATTTTTAATCCTATGTATAGGCATGACATTCACCATTTCTCTTCTCTGATTCTGAAGTAGTTTACGTAAAACATGGTATCTATCTACGAACAATTTTGTGAAATCACTCGTCGTCCCCTCACAAGTACTTTTACCGGTTACGTCCTTTATTATTTCTATCTCAGGCTCGTATTCCGCTGCTTTTGGTTTCCACCCTTTTACCTTTTCGATTGATATCGGCTTAGGTATCGCCTTTTCATCAGATGCCTCTGGTTGATCATCGTCTATTTCTTCCTCTTCATCACCGTTCTCATCAGACGAAGATTTACGTTGTAATTCTCCTTTACCATAAAGGTTTGAGAGAACTTTTTTCTGTACCTCTTTCTCAATTTGTGTATCAACTACTGGCAGTTGTGGTTCAGGTGGCTCCTCGACCATTTTTGTTGTCTGCTGCTCTATGTTTTTTATCTGATCAAAAGTTAAAATAAGTGGGTATTCCTGGAGGTTTTTAATAATGAAAGACGAAAATTCCTCTGGTTTTTCTTTTGATAAAATGTATTTTAATGCATCTGGTTGTACGAATGTACCGTGTTCTGAGAACGACCGTAGAATTGCTTTCATTCCTCTATCCCACAAAAAAATTTTTTCCCTGTTTTTCTAAAATGTATAACGTGATGGGTTTTTAGAATTGCGGTAAAAAACAAGACCTTCTGCTACGGGTTATATATATATTTTTCTGTAAAAACGTGTTTTTTAGATAAAAACGCAAAGACGTTTTTTCAGGGTTTTTTATGAACTCTCAAAATCGTATTTTCTCCATGCGTTTTTCGAAAAAGATATAAAACAGGAAAAACTAACATAGGATTAGAAACGAAAAATAAGAAGGAAGGCAGATGCCTATGATAAGCGTAAAAATCTACAAACAAGGACGTGATGTGATAGTAGGTGCATGCGATGAAAAGCTTCTTGGCAAAAAATTCACAAAAGGCAACATACAGATAGATGCATCTAGTAATTTTTATGATGGCGAAAGGGTTAACAAAAAAACCCTGAAGAAATATCTGGAGGACGCTACGATAGCTAACCTTGTTGGTGTAGAAGCTGTGAAATGCGCAGTTGAAATGGGGCTTGTTGACCCACATTTTATCCTTAAAATAAAAGGCGTACCACATGCTCAGATGGTTAGAATGATTTGATATTTTTATAACAAATTATATATATTATTTGGCTTTACTTATATTTTATGCTCCTTAACAAAAGGAAAAAAATTATTGGACTTATAGTAATCATTTGTTTAATGATATTCACATCTTTTACTAGTGGATTACAGCAAACAAATAATTTTGAATCAAACAATGAGAACAAGGAGGGATTAAAATCAAGTAATGATGATTTACATAACTGGACTTTTTTAGGTTTTGAAGGATTGATGGTTAATTCATTAGCAGTAACAGAAAATTATCTTTATGCCGGTGTAGGCTCTTATGATCATGCAGGTATAAAATCCCTCGGAGTTTTCAGAAAAAATATCAAGGATCAAGGTTCAAAATGGAAGTATGTCGGATTCATGACAAACATGGTAGAATCAATACATGTTGCTAATGATTCTAAAAACACAATATATGTTGGAATCTCTTATGGAACAGGGTTTGGATTAACCAGAGTAAGACCCATATATTCAAGATTAAGACCTCATTCATTATTTAAAAGTAGTAATGATGGCAATACATGGATTCCATGTGACAATGGACTTAGAAGACTTTTTTTCAGAAGCATGATTTTTGATATTTCGACGTCTACTAAAAATCCTAATCACATCTGTGTTTTTGCTGATAATAAAGTTTTTAAATCAACTGATAAAGGAAAAAATTGGGAACATATATGGAATAAAGAAAATATGAATTTTTATCAATCAAATATTGTGGCTATCGGCCCAACAAACGATAATATAATTTGGGTTGGAGGAGAATCTATGAGTTTTAATGCATTTCTTGAAAAATCAATAGATGGCGGAGCCTCTTGGACGACTTTAGCTCTGCCTAACGCCTGGAATAATGCCGTTAATAGCATAGCGATTCACCCGAGTGATTCAAATACAGTTTACATTGGAATGGAGGGGCATCTCGTTAAAACAATAAACGGTGGAAAGAATTGGAGCGTAATACTTTCACCTGAAGAATATCCTTATTTTAAGGCTTTAAGACTTGATCCTTTGAATCCGGATCATATATTTGCAGGTTTTGGACCCAACGCTGGAACGGCATCACCTATAAATAATAAATCACTAATAGTTTGGGAAAGTTACGATGGTGGTGAAACATGGGTATCTCATGGTGTTGATATTGAAGACGGAGAGGGAAGTGTTTTATGTTTCACAATTTATACAGCGGAGGATAAAAACGTTTTATACGCTGGAACCTGTGGTGAGGGTCTTTGGAAATATGAATACTAGATCTACAAGGATTTTTGTTTAACTAGTTTTTTCTGGATTTTAGCAACTACTTATTTTTTCCATCATTTTTTCGTAGTGACTACCTTTCCAATAAATCTTATTACATTTCTTGCAAAACCAGAACTTGTCATTGTTGTTAAAAACTCTTTCAGGGACTTTTTCTTTGACATCTTCTTTTTTAATTTCTTCGACTTTGGTATTACACAAAATGCATCTTGATAGAATCTTTTTTTTGTCTAATTTGATTTCAACTAAAACGGCATTTATTTGTTCATCAATGTCCGTCGTTTTAATCTCGATAGTTTTAATGTTCTCCCTTCGTGCTACTTGATTTAATGTTTTATCTCGGGTAATGAGAATGCGGTTTTCTTTCTTTGACATCTCCAACAATTTTGCATCATCCATTCCATTATCTGCATAAAAAGTATCATAGCCATAAATGCGCAACCATTTTGCAAGTGTACCAAGCATTCTATCGCATAAAAATTTCATTTTATCAATCTATAATGATAAACTTTTCCGAGACCAAGATTTTTTGTTTCAATTAACTCTAGATTAAGATTTTTAGTATCTACTTTATCATCAACAATAAACGGCGGAGTCTTTCCGCCATCGATTTTCATAGAACCAACATAAACGAAGAAATCATCAACAAAACCATTTTTCAAAAAATTATAAATTACTGTTCCTCCACCCTCTACCATCAATTTTCTTATACCTTTTTTGTATATAGTCTCTAAAAATTTCTCTAAGTCAATCAAACCATTTTTTGCATCACAAACTATTATTTCTACGTTATTGCTAAATTTTTTATCACATTTTTTTCCCGTGATAATATATGTTTTTGCAGCATCATTTACAACAAGAGAAACGGTTGGGGTTTTACAATATGTGTCAAGAACAATCCTAATTGGTTGTTTCGGGTTTTTAACGTATTTTTCTTTCACTGTTAATTTCGGGTCGTCAGAAAGAACAGTGTTAACTCCGACAAGAACTGCATCTGACTGGTTTCTCAACCTATACATTCTTTTTATGTCTTCTTCACAAGAAATTCTGACTTGCCTGCCAGAATGATCAGCCATTTTACCGTCTGAGGATATTGCACAGTTAATCACAACATATGGTCTTTTCATTAAAAATCACGTAGGATAAAGAGGACAATCTTTTTTGTTTTCTGGGCAAACTTTTTTTGTTTTACAAGACGGCCCAGCGTTTTTGAAAATGGTTGGTGCAACTTTTTTTACTTCCTGAAGCATCTTATTTGCAAGTTGTCTAATCTCCCATTGAGCATGAAGACAACAGCGGAGTTCAAAAAAATTGAGTAAAGATCTAGCATTCATCGTAACCATTATGTTAGTAAATGTAGCATTTGGCAAAACATATCTTGCATCCTCGGCAGGTATACCAAGCTCCAAGAGTTTGTTGTATTCTTTCCAAATAGTGCTCATTGTTTCTTCGTAGGCTTTTTTCATCTCGTTGTTTTTTTCTATGCTGGGCGGGATAACATAGTTTGGTTCTTTCAGATTTACATATCGTTGACTCTGCTGAGCATAGCTAGCAATCCTATGCCTAACTAGCTGATGTGTTAGTGAACGGCTGACATCACTAATTGCAAAGGTGAAATAAGCATGTTCTATAACGCTTGTATGACCCAGTTTCATAACCTGTTCCAACACAGCGGTTAGTTCTTTTTCCGGGGTTTTATCAAGTTCCTCTGGTTTTGTTTTACTGTGTGTAAGTTTCGCTGCCATTGCAGGTGCTTTTTCCGGGTTTGGAGTGAAACCTATTAGTTTAACATTCATGATTGACTCCCCTAACCCTATAACACTATGTCTTTATTATTTTTTGAGGTACTGTTAGTAAAACCATAAGCTTTTAAAAAAGCAATAGAATTACCGTCAGCAGCCTAAAGCTGTTATATTGGGAGGAAAAAAGATGTTAGCATTTATTGTAACAACAATCCTGTGTTTTATAACCTATCTTCTATTCACAACAGGTAGCGCCACAGAATACGGACCAGGTTTTCTAGGCTATTGGAGTTGGATAGAAATCGCTTTTGGTGCTCTGTTATCAATAGTAATCGGTTTTATTGCAAGGAAGATATTTGTAAAAGATAGTTTTAGGATGTTGAATCCTGTTCGTTGGTTTACGTTTCTCGCGTATCTAATAGGACCGTTTTTTGTTGCACTAGCAAAAGCAAACGTGGACGTTGCATACAGGGTTATAACAAATAAGATAAAACCAGGTATTGTGAGAATCTCTCCGGAGCTTAAAACAGATCTTGGCATTACACTGCTCGCAAACTCCATAACATTGACACCTGGTACATTGAGTGTTGATATTGACGAAAAAACAAACGATTTGTATATACACTGGATAAATGTTGATGAGAAGGCTCTGGAAAAAAAACCTGTGGATTGTAAGTATATTTGTGGTAATTTTCCAAAATGGGTGAGGAGGATAGCTGAATGATGCCGTTTTTTAATGAATACTTGATTGTATTGATTGCGCTTATACTATGTACTATAATGGCCATTCTGAGGGTTATTCTCGGACCAACTATACCTGATAGAGCGGTTGGTGTTGATACAATTAACACGATAGTAATTGTTTGCATGGTTGTTTTTGGTGCCGCATATGAGATGGTAATCTATATCGATGTGGCAATTGTCTATGCACTATTGTCTTTTATTTCTACTTTATTTATAGCAAAATATCTGGAAGGAGGGGAGTTCTGATGGTTCTTGAAATAATTTTTGAAATAGTTATCTACATCTTTCTAGTGTTAGGAGTATTTTTCAATGTACTAGCCGGCGTTGGTTTGTTACGTTTCCCCGATGTATACACAAGGTTACATGCTGGAACTAAATGTACAACGTTTGGTTCAATTTTCATTATCGGATCCGTCGTCCTTGTAGGCTTGAAAAACTGGTGGTTTGGTGACCTAAACGGTTCTGTGTTAGCAATCCATTCTTCTATAGCTCTAATAGCAATACTATTGACTAACCCTGTTGGTGCTCATGCCATTGCCCGCGCGGCACATAAAAGTGGTGTCATGCCTGCACAAGCAGTTATTGATGAATTAGAAGAAAAACCAGTTAAAAAAACTAAGACAAGAAAAAAAGATAAAACTAGTGTAAACGAAGAAGGAGGGGAGAACTAGCATGTTGTTTGAAATTGTTAATATTCTACTTGTTATCCTAATAATTGCATCCTGTATCCTTGCAGTTATTCTCAAAGATTTAATCTCTGCTGTTATAGCCTTGGCAGCTATGAGTCTGCTACTATCTTTGGAGTTTTATGTTTTACAGGCACCTGATGTTGCAATAGCTGAGGCTGGTGTTGGAGCCTGTTTATCCGCGGCCATTATGATAATTGCCATCAAAGCAACAAAACGCATGGAGGAGGAATAAGCTCATGTCAGCAAGAAACATAGTTGCAGTAATTGTGTTCTGTGTTTTAGCTGTGTTTTTTGTTTTCACTGCTTTGATGATACCATTCGGCGAACCAATGAAAACACAAATGGATGACTACATAATCATGCATACACAACAAGAAACCGGTACCAATAGTGCCGTTACAACGATTGTTTTTGATTACAGAGGTTTTGATACACTTGGTGAAGCGACGATTCTTTTCGCGGCTGTGTCAGGTGTTTTGATGCTTTTTAGGAGGGTTAAAAAATGAGTGAGATGTCTAAGATTGTTAGAACCCTCTCAAACATAACATTTCCTTTCATAATGGTCTTCGGATTATATGTAATAGCTCATGGGCATCTAACACCAGGTGGAGGTTTTCAGGGTGGTGCTGTTGCCGCATCTGGTTGTGCTATGTTGCTTGTAGCATATGGTTCTGGTTGGGTGATTGATAGAATAAAAATTAGTAGACTATCTGCTTTTGAAAGTCTGGGCGCACTTGGTTTTATTGGTACTGCGTTTTTTGGGTTGATCTTTGGAGGAATGTTTTTTAACAACTTCCTAGTCGAAACCGGTATATTATTTAACGTTGTGCCTAGGACTGGTTTCACAGGTTCAGAGTTCAACACAGCTGGTGTTCTAACACTTATGAATTTCTCCGTTGGTGTGAAGGTTATTGCCGGTGTTTTTGCGATCGTGGTTGTAATGGCTTATGCGTCTAGTTTGAAGGAGTGGAAACAATGATTTACAACATACCTTTTATTGCTGTTGTTGCAATGATTTTCATTGGTTTATACACTGTTCTTTTCAAACGCAACGTTGTTAAAATCGTGATTGGCATTTCGATTATTGAGAGCGGCGTTAACCTCTTTTTAATTACTCTAGGTTATCGTGAGGGAGGCGTTGTACCTATCTTCACAGGTGCTCCAGCAGATGTCGCTGCAAACGCGCCAGGTAGTATGGTTCTACCGGTTCCTCAGGCTTTGACTCTTACAAGCATTGTGATTGGTGTAGCTGTTCTTGCTCTTATGCTTTCTTTGATTATGCACATTTACAAAAAGTACGGAACTCTGGATGTTAGAAAAATCAGGAGGTTGAAAGAATGAACTGGTTTGAGCTTATAACAACTCATTCTCCTGCTTTGATTGTTGCTACACCCTTGTTAGCAGCGTTTCTAACACCACTAGTTAGTAGGATCAATGATACGGTTAGAAATATCTTTGTTTTGATAATGCTCAGCATAACAGGTTTATTGGTTGGTATACTAGGCTACGATGTTCTAACAAATGGAATTAGGACATATGTTTTTGGCGGAGGGAGTACGGTTGTTACACTACCTAGCGGACTGGTTTTTCACGTTAGGATAATATTTGAAATCGATGCCATGAGCATCTTCATGGTTTTTATTACAATAATTCTAGCAATCATCTGCATAGTATATTCGTTGTCTTTTATGAAGAAAGAAGACGGACTAGACAAATACTACACAGTTATTTTACTGCTGATAGTAAGTATTTTAGGTATGGAGCTAACAGGCGATTTATTTAACTTTTTCGTGTTTCTCGAAATATCATGTATAACATCTTGTGCACTAATCGCATTCTGGGTTCACAAGGGTGAAGCACTTGAAGCAGCATTCAAATACATTGTTATCAGTTCTATTGCTGCCCTGTTCTTCTTATTTGCATTGGGCTTACTATACACACAATATAACGCTTTGAATATGGCAGCTATAGCTAATGCGATGCAGGCTAATTCGATACAGTTTGGACTTTTAGATAGGGTTGCTTTTGTTTTAATCATTGTGTCATTAGCTATGAAAGCAGGCCTCGCACCTATGCATATGTGGCTAACAGATGCATACGGCGAAGCACCCGCATCTGTAACATACATAATAATTGGTGCCACAATGGCTAGTTTGTACGGTGTTTTTAGAGTATGCTTCACACTTTATGGAGGAATCTTCCAAACCGTAGTTATTAGTTCATTTTCAATTGGTTGGATAATCGTGATACTAGCTTTGGTAACAATATTAATCGGCGTTATTATGGCGCTTATACAGACCGATTTCAGGAGATTAATTGCGTTTGTAGCTGTTGCAGAAATAGGTTACATTTTCCTCACAATAGGCGTTGGATTAACAACTTTATCGGATCCTAACATGATTGCAGTTGGACAAACCGCGATGCAGGGTGGTATTTTCCATATAATAAACGACTGTTTAGACATTGGTTTATTATTCCTTGCTGCAGGTGCTGTTTACTATGCCACTAAAGAAACGTCTTTGAATGAGATGAGCGGACTTGCTAGAAAAATGAAGTACACAACCATATTTTTCTTGATAGGTCTATTGGCAGTCTCTGGTATACCACCTATGAATGGTTTCGCCTCAAAACTTCTCATCTATGAATCAACATATCAGTTGAACCCGATAATATCAATCATTGCCATACTAGCAAGTATAATGCTTCTAGCTGTGTTTGTAAAAGTGTTCTATTCCGCATTTCTTGGACCTAAAATATCGAAGTTTGAAAACGTTAAGGAAGTACCAAAAAGTATGCTGATAGGCATGGGAGTTATTGCAGGCATAATAATTATTTTTGGTTTATTCCCAAACATCGTGATCCAGTATTTGGTGGAGCCAGCTGCTAATGCACTGATGAGCAACACACAATATATAAGTGCTATTTTCGGAGGTGTTTAAACAATGTTTTCGTTAGAATCATTGTTAGAGACTCTGAAGACTGGCAGTGGTTTCTGGAACCCGATTGTATGGGTTGTAGCAATAACAATCATCTTTTTACTTGTGTACGTTCTTAGAGGACTTGGTAAAAAAGAGTACAAAAAAGAAACAGGACAAACACAAGCATTTCTATCAGGTAATCCCGAGTACGAAAAAGAACTTATGCACGTTAAAAGTAGCAACATGTACTGGGGTTTCACAGAGACAATGAAATCAATTTACACTGTATTAAAAAAGATGCATAACGGTAACGCTAGTGATTACGTTCTATGGTTTTTGATCATAATGGCCGTCGTATTCGTAATTGTGGGGTTGGTCTAAAATGGAGCTCGTAGAACTATCAAGAACGGCTATAATGATTATACTCGGTGCAATAGGACTAGCGGTGTTTGGCGTAATATTTGGGTTACTATACAAGGGTGTTGACAGAAAAATTTCTGCGCATATGCAGGGTCGTATAGGACCACCAATTAGACAGCCATTCAGAGATGTATCAAAGTTGTTTGTAAAAGAAAACATCATACCTGAAAATGCAATACCATGGGTTTTCAACCTAGCACCAATAGTCGGTCTTGTTGCAACCATATCTATTCTTTTGTATTTACCTATAGCAGGGTTTCAACCACTACTAGATGGATTTATTTCTTCTAAGGGAGATCTTATTTTGATTCTTTATTTATTGCTCATACCATCATTAGCAATGGTAATCGGAGGTTTTGCATCTGGCTCACCATATGCAACTGTTGGTGCGCAGAGAGAAATGGCTACCATGATAGCGTACGAGTTTCCTCTAGCAATCATAATAATAAGTTTTGCATACAGACTATACGCCCAACAAGCAAGCAATGTTTTCACGTTATCAACGATCACCACAACACCCATTTGGGGAATAGTAGGACCAATTGGTCTTGTAGGTGTCATAATATTACTACTGGCACTTGTTATAGTCACACCAGCTGAGCTCTCAAAGATACCGTTTGATGCACCAGAGGCTGAGACAGAAATAGCAGGCGGGCTTCTCGTAGAATACTCTGGTAGAAATCTTGCGATGTTCTATCTCACAGATGGCGTAAAAACAGTTGTAATGGCATCATTGATAGTAGCATTGTTTTTCCCATACAACCTGTCACCAATTTTTGGTTTCACAGAAATACCAGCGTTTGCTTTTGACATAGCGTTTTATCTGATTAAAGTACTACTAGTCATAGTATTCTCTGTTACATTGATACGTGTTGCTATTGCTCGTCTGAAAATCAACCAGATCGTTTACACATACTGGGTTTGGATCACTTTGATGGCTCTTTTTGGTTTGATACTATTAATGTGGGACCAAACAGCAATGGTACGATTTAACTGGCAACCTGTCTCTGAAATGCTAGGAATTTAAAAAATAACGTGGAATAAATATATGAAGAAACAAGATAACGATAGATTCTCTGTAATTTTTTTCATATTACCGACATTGTTTATAATAATAGGGTTACTATTTTTTCCTTTTCCACTTTCAGATGAAATAGAGCTACCTTTACTGCTTCTTCTTTTTGGCAGTCTACTTATTCTTGGCATCGGTTTTCTTATAAAAAAAGAACAAATCGCAGGCAAATTAAAAATAATCGGGTGGTTTCTTTTTGCATTTTATTGGTCAACAAGAATTAACTCATTATATTTTGCTGAAGGCGAGGACATAGTAAATGCATTCCTCTGTATCGCTGGAATTTATGTTTTATTTTATATTGCATATCACGAGTGGCTGTCATTAAAGAAAGGAGAAAAACTGGATTGTTTAAATTGGGCTGCTGGTGCTGCCGCCATAGCAGGGCTTATCTATTTTGGTGTAGAGAAAACACCTCTGGCACAATGGCTTATTGACGTTGTTGCTGTTCAGAGTGGATTGTTGCTAAATGTTTTTATTGGTAATGTAGAAGTACATCAATCTAGTATTTACTACGAGGGGAGATTCATTGTTAATATTATCTTTGCCTGTACTGCGGTACAGTCGATGGTACTTTTTGTTGGGTTAATATTACCTCTTAAAAATGTGATTATTAAACGCAAGTTTTATGGATTGATCATGACTGTAGTGCCAATCTATTTCTTAAATCTGATCCGTAATGCCTCAGTTGCTTATCTTGTAAAAGATAACCCTGATTTTTTCTTTATGGCACATAATGTAATTGGCAAGGGCGGTAGTTTAATTGCATTAGTAATTCTTCTTTTAATTGTTATAAAAGTGTTGCCTGAGCTATTTGATGAAATAATTCATCTAATTGATTTGTATAAGAGAGATGGCCCAGTAGAACGGTTTTTTAGTAAATACTTTGGGAGAAAAAAGAAGGCATGAAGATTGCTAAGGGTGCTTTGTCTTGGATTTTAGCTCCTTTAGTTTTATGTGTTTTTTTTGTTATATTGTCATTGTTTTTAAGTGATGTTTTAAATGGTGTTTTTTGGTTTTTGTCATTTATTTTGTTTTTGATGTTTCTAGTTTTTCTAGTTTTTTTTAGAGACCCAGATAGAACTATTGGCGATGGCATTGTTTGTGTTGCCGATGGAAAAATAAGAGAAATTACTAAAGATAACGATGTTGGTGATTGCACAAAGGTTTCTACTTTTATGAATCTTCATAATGTTCATGTTAATCGTATGCCAATAGATGGCACCATAACGGATGTTGTACATATCTCTGGTGCTCACATTCCTGCTTTTAAAAAAGATTCTGAGAAAAATGAGAGAGTTATAATAACAATTGATACAGTTATTGGCGTTGTTAAAGTTGTGCAGATTGCTGGTACAATTGCGCGTCGTATAGTGCCATATATAAAGAAAGGCGATAAACTAAGAAAAGGTGACAAACTTGGTATTATCAAGTTTGGTTCTCGTGTCGATTTGTTTTTACCTAGTGATAGTATTAAGTTTTTGAAGGTTGGTTTAGGCGATATAGTACTTGCAGGGGTTGATACTGTTGCAGAAATCAATGGTTAAAATGCTGTCTGTTGCAGACTTTGTTACATTGATCAATGTGTTGTTTGGTTTTTTTTCTATGATAATGCTGTTCCTTGGTGAAGTTGGGTTTTCTTTTTCTTTTATTTTGTTGGCGTTACTGGCTGATGGCCTGGATGGTATTGTTGCTAGGCGAACTAGAAAGGGCGAACTAGGCGAGTATTTTGAGGCAATGGCAGATATGACGTCTCTTGGTGTCGCACCAGCACTTTTTGTTTATGTAACATATAATAGCGATGCATCTTGCTGTGTTTATTATCACAGCTACCTAGTTGTTACGTTGGTTTTGTTTTTGTTGCTCGGCATTATACGGCTTGCTTCTTTTCATGTGATGAAGGACAAAAACTTTTTCGTTGGACTTCCCGCATCAGCTAGTACAATTATCGTAATCACCCTGGCTTTTCTTGGTATACCATTTTTGTATCTCTTGCCAGTAGTTATTGTTGTTTCTGTTGCGATGATTTGCAGCATTAAGTTCCCAAAACCAGGTTTGCGGATTGATTCGGTAGCAGCAGTTTTGATTATTTTTACCGTTATTCTGGGCAGAGAATATCACGGCGTAGCCCCATGTGTATTGCTGCTGACTATTTTGGTGTATGTTTTTGCTGGGCCTGTTTATTTGTGGAAAACAAAGAAAAACATGTGAAAAATAGGTGTTACAAACCACATTTTTATCGAAAAAACGTCCATGACAACATTTCTAAACAAAAAATGCATTACATACCGCTGCTATGGACGATATACCGAAGATTGGCATCACTGGTATGCCTAGTGTTGGGAAAACACAGACCATAATAAAAATAATAGAGTTTCTAGAGGAAAACGGTTACAAAGTAGAAGGAATGATCACAGAACCGATTGTTGAGAAAAAGAAACGCGTCGGTTTTTATGTCGTAGACTGGCGTACTAAAGAGAAAGCGGTTTTTGCACATATAGACATTGATAATAAGGAGAAGGTTGGCAAGTACGGCGTTGACATAAATGCTCTAGAGAAGGTTGGTGTACCTGCTGTTGAGAAGGCTATAAATGACCCTGACATCAACATTATTGTTATTGATGAGATTGGTAAGATGGAGATGATGTCTGAGCGTTTCTGCGAGGTTGTTATAGAGGCTATGGACTCTGATAAGCCCATACTGGTTACTTTGCATAAAAAGTCCCGTAGCCCGCTGTTGCAGGATGTTCGCAGACGTGATGATATTCGTATTCTTGAGGTTACACCGGTTAACAGGAATCTTTTGCCTTATAAGATTGAGAAGATAATGGAAGAAAAACTGCCGCCGCTCTTTTAATTGTTATGACAAAGTCTGAGAACATTGAATCTGTTACTGAGGGGAAAACCAGGGTTTTAGTTTTTAAAAAAAAGGTTTCTAGTAAAGGGCCTGGCTCTAAGGAGAAGGTACCTTTTTATAACCCTGCTATGGAGTTGAATAGGGATTTCTCCATTATTGTAGGTCAGTGGTTGGTTGACAGTTCAAAGTATCGTGTTAAATTTTTGGATGGTCTAGCTGCATCAGGTATTCGTGGGCTTAGGTTTTTGAATGAACTTGATGGTGATTTCGAGGTTTTTATTAACGATTGGGATAAGGACTCTTATGAGTTGATAAAAAAGAATTTTGAAAACTGTGAAAAGGATAATGTTTTTGTTACTAACAAGAATCTGAATTCTTTGCTTTCTGAAAACAAGTTTCATTACATAGATGTTGATCCTTTTGGTTCACCTGTTGGTTTCATAGATTCTGCTATGCGAAGTATACGTCATGATGGAGTACTGGCATGTACTGCTACAGACACTGCGACATTATGTGGTGTTTATCCAAAAGTTTGTATGCGCAGGTATGGCGCTAGGCCTTTGCACTCCAGTGTTATGCATGAGATAGGTTTACGCATCTTACTAGGTTTTATTTGCAGGGAGGCGGGTAAATACGATAAGGGTATTGAGCCTTTGGTTTGTTATTCCACCGATTATTATTTTAGGTTGTATGTAAAGGTCAAAAACGGCGTAGATTATGCTAACGAGTCTGTAGGTAATCTGTCTATTTTAAACTCTAGGAAGATAGGTTCTTATGTTGGTAAAAGTGTTGATATTGGTCCGCTGTGGATGGGAAAAATGTATGATAAACGGTTTGTACAAGAGCTTAGAACCATCCTCTTCAAAAAAGAGCTTAAGACTAGGCATGAGATTTGGAAACTTCTTTCTTTGTTTGAAGAGGAGGTTGATGCACCAGCTTTTTTTTACACAGTCAGTGCTTTGGCGTCTTCGTTGAAAAAATCTGCGCCGAAGATGAAAACTATTTTTGAAAAACTCCAAGAAAAAGGATATGTTGTTTCTAGGACGCATTTTAGTAAATCTGGTTTTAAAACAGATGCACCATTGGATGAGATAAAGAGAATTTTTGTTTAGGCGATTTGTGGGTTTGACTGTTTCTTTTTAAAGATATGCGGTAATGTTTTTGTTACTAGTATACATGTTATTATTATTTGTATTGATATGCATATTATTTCTTGTATTGGGTCTGCCCAGTTTGGTCTGTCTTTGAATGCACCCGGGTATGATTCTTTTACTACTACGCAGCCTAGTGCCGATGATAGTATGCGTCCTCCGTTTTGTATTGATCTTTCGTCGAATATGTGGAATTCTATCGGGTCTATGTATGGGTCTATGTCTGATAGTACCCAGTGTGTTGCTTCGTGTATTGGTGTTGTCAGTATTATTATTAGACAGGACAGCAGTAGTGTTGTTGTTATGATTTTTATCCCGGTTTTTGTCTGTATTTTCTGGTTTTTATTTGTCTTCATTTAATTTTTTAAATAATATTTTAATATAAATATTTTATTATCCTTTATTATTTATATATGGACAGACAGAAAAAAACAAAAACAGGCCAAAGCATACAGCAAACAGAAAATGGGGGACAAGCAGAAACTACCGCCCTTTAAACAATAAAATAAAACGTGGTATAATATGGTTAAAAAACTAAGACTAGGCATACTTGCATCTGGAACAGGAACAGACCTGCAAAGCATAATAGATGCATCTGAAAAAGGCATGATGGACGCAGAAGTAAAAGTTGTGATAAGCGACAACAAAGATGCATATGCCCTGAAAAGAGCGGAAAAACACAAGATAAAAGCCTTTTTTGTCGACCCAAAAAGTAAGAAAAAAGAAGAACACGAACAAGAAATAAATAAAATACTTGAAGAAAACGAAATAGACCTTGTCGTAGGCGCAGGCTACATGAAGATCCTATCCCCTGGTTTTGTTAGAAAATGGTACGGAAAACTGATTAACATCCACCCAGCGTTACTACCATCTTTCAAAGGACCAAACGGCCAAGGTGATGCACTAGGCTATGGTGTTAAAATAAGCGGCTGCACAACTCATTTCATGGACGAAGAAATGGACCACGGTCCGATAATACTACAAGCAGCAGTGAAAGTACAACCTGGTGATGATAGGGACAAACTAGCGTCACGCATACTGGAAGTTGAACATCAAATCCTACCTCGCACTATTCAGCTTTTTGCGGAGGGCAGACTAAAAATCGTTGGTAGAAAAGTGGAGATACGAAAAGGCGAATCATGGAAAAACAAATACAAGGTTTTACCTGACGTGCTTTATTCTGAGGGATATTAAAATACTATGAATTCAGAAGAAGCTTTAAGTTGGATAAATAGTTTTGAGAGATTTGGCATAAAACTAGGCTTAGAAAGAATCAGTTATATTGCTAAAAAACTAGACAACCCAAATAAAAACTACAAGATAGTTCATGTTGCTGGAACAAACGGCAAAGGATCTGTATGCAAATTTCTAGCATCTATTTTGAGTGAAAGCGGGTACAAAACAGGGTGCTATATTTCTCCGCACATACAGAGGTTTTCAGAGCGGATTACTATCGATAACAAAGAAATATCTGATGAAAAAATTGCTTCTTTGGTTGAAAAAATTAAACCAATTGTAGAAGAAATGATAAAAAACAATGACACGCCTACGTTTTTTGAGATTGTTACCGCAATGGCATTCCAATATTTTAGTGATGAAAAAGTTGATTTCGCAGTTGTTGAAGTGGGACTAGGCGGAAAGTACGATGCAACAAACATCGTTGAACCAATGGTTAGTGTGATAACAAATATTACTTTGGAACATACAGATGTTCTTGGTAAAAAAATCCAGGATATCGCATTACAAAAATCGGGCATCATAAAAGATGGCGTTGCTGTCGTGACTGCCGCAGAAGGAGACGCTCTAGATATCATAAATAATGCTACTTTGGAGAAGAATGCATCTATCAATATAATAAACGAAAAAATGTGGAAAAGAAAATCATTCGATTTGGGTGGACAAGAATTCCATATAAAGGGCACATTAGCAGATTATAATGTAAAAACATCTATGCTAGGCAAACATCAAGGGGAGAATATCTCTCTTGCGATAGCTACGGTGGAGAATCTTCAGAT
>Ga0209287_10000280_pt1 | contig 33682 bp, 32 predicted proteins | sample PPLLak3cmMay2015_2_FD_187255 | JGI IMG/M metagenome (GOLD analysis project Ga0209287, IMG submission 187255) | Freshwater sediment microbial communities from Prairie Pothole Lake near Jamestown, North Dakota, USA - PPLs Lake P8 Core (1) Depth... | ecosystem: Environmental > Aquatic > Freshwater... | reverse complement strand
TTAGAATCAGATCGGGATTGGCGATGTTCGGATTGAATGCCATGATAAAATCCATCAGGGTGGTGTTCACTTGATTATAATTATTTAAAATCAATGATGAAAGATTGGCCCCTTGTCCAATAGATACAATTCTTTTATACCGGACCTTGGTTTTTGCTGATGTAACAGATGGTTTTGGCGAATCGGTGGATTTAGAATGGCCTGGTGCCAGCTGATCGAACTCAGAAGATGCAACATGAGTATTTTTTACTGAATCAGCCCAGATAACGGGGTCTTTGGTTGCGATTTCTTCCATAACTGGAGCTTTGGTTATAACTTCTTCAGAAACGGCTGGAGGTTTCAAGGAAGTCCCCGGTTGCTGAATTTTCAGGATTTTATTCAGATACTCTTTCCCCAGGAAGACCGCAATCATAATGCATCCGGCAGTCAGGCAAAAATAAAGTGATCTTTTAAGCCAGGCATTTATTTTCGCGAATAAGAAGCGGAGCTTTAGTTTACCCCCGTTTGCTGTATCTCCTGTTGGTTTGCCTGCTAAAAGATTATTTTCATTGCGAATCTTTCTTACCGTTGAGGCAGGGATGGGTTTTTCAGAACGCTTGAATCCTTTAAATAAGGCGTTGTGGCATAGGATATTGATTTTTCGGGGAAGACCTCCGGCATATTTGCAAATCAATGCCAGTGCATCCGGTGAAAAAACGGAATCACTGTTACACCCTGCATTCAGTAATCGATGATCAATATATTCCATAGATTCCGCAGGGCTCAAGCGTGTGATACGTCCTATGGTGCCGATCCTCTGTTTCAGTTGTCTCAGCTCTCTGGTATTCAGTTTGGTTTCAGTTTTAGGCTGGCCCACAAAAATGATTTGCAGGAGCTTTGAAGTACTGGTTTCCAGATTGGAAATCAATCGCAATTCTTCCATGACATCCTTGGAAATGTCCTGTGCCTCGTCTATAATCAGGATCAGATTATTGCCACGAACCAGATTTTGTATTAAGTATTCATTCAACTGGTGAAGCATAGTGCCCTTGATTATTCTCCCAAGGGGCAGCTTCAATTTGATAAGAATCTCCTTTAACATATGTTCAAAAGTAAGATTCCCTTGCCGAAAATAAACAGTAGTTACATTTTTATCTAAAAACTTTATCAAGCGGTTTATGAGGACGGTTTTTCCGATACCGTCCTCTCCTACTACCAGCATAAATCCTTTGCGCTCTTTGACCACGTAAAGTAAAGAAGACAATATTTCCCTATGACTCTCTGATGGAAAGAAAAATTCCGGATCCGGTGAGATATCGAACGGATTTTCTGAAAGGCCATAATATTGAATGTAGCCACTCATTCTTACCACCTCATAAGCAGTGAACAATTATAATCCCCCAGTTTCACTTTATTATAATATTAAAAATAGTTGAAGGGATTATTTTAGACTACTTTATATTAAAAGTGCTGTAATTTCCGCTAATTTAAACCGAAATATTCAATAATACAAGAATAATACACTGATAAAAAACAAGCGTAATCTTATTAATGAACAAAATAAACATAATCAATTTCTGCCAAATCCAGCCTGGTTTGAAATTGTATAGCGGCATCAAAGCATTGACAAGAGAACACCAGATGAACTTTACCCAGCAACACCGCTCAAGAAATATGCAGCAGCCTGAACAATAACAGATTATCATTTAAAAAATCCTTTTTCCTTTTCAAGCAAACCCTACCACCATTAGCATTGGAGAGATATAAACTATAATTATATTAATCAACTACAGGTTGAAAAGTTCTTAATATTTCATAGGAACCTTTACCCGCAAGCGGCAAATAAGGAAATTAGATACTTGCAAGCCTCGTTAAATTATGGCATAAGAAAACGCTTAATTTTGAATAATCCTTTTGAAGGGATTGAATTTTTTTCCGATTTCGATAAATTTAAATACATCACATCTGACGAAAATATTAACAAGGTCATAAAAGTTGTCCCGATACTCATGATTATATTTGGGCTATCTGTGAGACAATGGCCCGCATGAATGAGATCAAACCATTGACTTGGTCTGATGTTAATTTCAGTCAAAGATATATTGTACTCTGGACCAGAAAAAAAGAGGAAGAAACCTTATACCCTGAAAACTTCCAATGGCAGAGCGGGTGTATCAATTATTGATGCGTCGATATGATAATCGAGATTAATCAATAAAATGGATCTTCTGGCATTCATTATGGAGCAAAAACGGAAAAATTGAAATCGGACAATACAAGGAACTCAAAAAAATAATTCGGAGCTTGTGTAATAAGACTGGAGTCAAACTTCAGGTTTCACGCTCTCAGAAACAGTGGCACCTCGATACTTAAAAGTAACAATGTATCGATTGATCTATTCACCGGCTTCTGGGTCATGAAAACAGGATGACCACGGAAATTTATCTTCATAGCATCAGCGAAACTGAGCAAAAAGCTATGGACATTTTTGAGAAAATCAGCAATAAGTCTCACACAGATTCTCACACAACCATATCAGATGGGATGGCCCGATTTGGCCAACCTATTGATTCAATTACATTGCCCCCGTAGCTCAGTGGATAGAGCAACGGATTCCTAATCCGTTGGCCGCAGGTCCGATTCCTGCCGGGGGTACCACAAATAGATCAAAAGATTATCAAAAAACGGTACAGATTTATTGTACCAAGAACTGTACTCTGATATTTAATGCCATACTTATTTTGTAGATTTAATTTTTAAAAGTATAAAAAACATTCAACTCTCATTATGATTAACTTATCGAAATTATTTTTTAGACCCCCTACACTTCAGGGGCTTTCGTTAAAACCGTTTTTGGCAAGTCTTCCTTTGGAAGGGCTGAAAACAGGCGTTGATAATGTCCGCTGCGATGTCCATTTGAGCGACGGGCTGCATAAAACAGCCCACAATTTTGTCCTGTTGTTTCTTGCCAAACATACTCGCGCTGAAGAGATTCTGAATTTGGATAAAAGCGTTAGTCTATCTGATGAAAAAGAGCAGTTCAAACGGCTGAGTACCGAAGTTCTGATAGACGCTGTCAATAAGGCAAAGCTCAGGGATCAGCCTGTTATCAACACGCTGGCGCAGGTTGCCGTTATCAAGCTGTTGTTAAAAGAAATAAGAGATAGTTATGATAACCTGCTGGATATTTATGGTAATGCGGTTCGGGAATATCAAATCGCATCCGAACTGGAAAAAGCCATATCCATGAAAAATCAGCTTTCTAATCTAACTCAGCAGAAAAATATTCTTTTATGCGCTATCAGTCGTGAGATTTTTCAATCTCTGTCAGAGATATATCATCAGGGCCTGAACGAGATAATACGTAGCAATTTCGGCGACGAAGCGATTATTCCGGACGATGTGTTTCTCAACCCTTTGTTGTTTGCCGAAAACCCGTCTGATAACGTATTTATGATCGAAGAATACGATATTCTTATTGAATATCGGGAGGAAGATCCTGATAAATACCAAGCCTTGAAAGATACTGTTTCAAAAGCATTTTCGGAAATTAACGATAAAGACGGTGCAAAATCTGACGAAACATTCAGAGAAAAAGTTAACGAATGGATTGGAAGTGTTGATAATGTTGATATATTGTTCAATCATTTTCAAACACTGCATCTTATGCAGCAGCTTAAAAAGAAAAAGGGAGACAAAAAGCAGATTAAGGCGATGAAGGAAGAGGCTGTGGCACAAGAAAAACGGCTTGATTTTTTTTATAAAAAATTCCGGCAAGAAGGATTTATGCAGAGAATTGCTGCTTTGTATGAAATGCGTCTTTTTTATTCCGAATATTGTCCACCGCTTGTGCCGCAGGTTATTGTGCAGTATATGATTGTTCCATCGAGTAGAAAAGCTGTCAGGCAGCGTCTTAAGCGATTAAGAGGATTTTATGGCAAAACATTGTCTTCGGAAAAATTGGATATGGCAGCAATGCGATATAAGAAAATCGGGAATAGAGTTAAAAAAGCCTATCTGATCCGGTTTTTAAAGGCTTTTTTTCGCTATCATCATGATTTTCAATGTGCTGAGATGCTCCGGAATGTAATAAATACAATTAATCTCGTTACAGAGGAAAAAATCATCAGGCTTTCCAAAGCCAATAATACTCTTTATGAGTTTTTACTTAACCAGGAACAGGACTTTGAAGAAAAACCGATTATCCGGCATGTCATTATCAAGGCGGATGTCAGAGGTTCAACCGATATCACTCACCGTATGATCGAGCGGAAATTGAATCCCGCATCGTATTTTAGCCTTAATCTATTTGATCCGATTACGAAAATTCTGGGGGTATATGATGCTTCCAAAGTTTTTGTAGAAGGAGACGCTATAATTTTATCTGTTTTCGAGCATGAAGAAACGCCCGAGGGCTGGTATAGCGTAGCTCGCGCGTGCGGACTTGCCATGAAAATGCGCTCCATTGTGCAGCAATACAACACCCGAAATCAGGAATATCAATTGCCGATCATTGAGATTGGCATCGGTATAAGTTTCAAAGACGGCGCGCCCTTGTTTTTGTTTGACGGTTCAAACCGGATTATGATTTCATCAGCCATCAATCTGGCGGATCGTTTATCAGGTTGTTCCAGTGCAGTGCGTAAAAAAAGCGAGTTGGGCAAAGGGCATTTTAATCTTTATGTGTTTCAAACCTTATCTGAAGAAGAAATGTCAAAAACTGCTGATGATTTGTTCCTAAGGTACAATGTCAACGGTATCGAACTCAATCCCTCGGGATTTAAAAAGCTTGCGCAAGAAATTGCTATGAAAAGTATTTCCGCAACAACAGCAACATTGGGAACATCCGAGAGGAATACTTTTTATGTCGGTAAATTTCCAACTGTACACGGGCAGTATCAATCGCTGGTGATTCGTGAAGCTCCCGTGCCTCAGATCAACCCGGATACTTTTGAAATCATTAAGATAACACATAGAAACTATTACGAAGTCTGCACGAATCCCAAAATTTGCGAACAAGTCATGAACACATTGAAATAATTACTCTTATTAAAAATAGAAGTTCTGTTTTTATTATCAGAAACATATCATCTCTTACTGTTGTATTTTCAGGAGACGTTGACATGACAGCCAGCTTCCTCACTGTTGCGGCACATCAGGTGTTTTAAATTCTCCGCAGCAAGCTCGCTGTGGCTTGACGCTAAAGATCGCTCAAAAGGTGCCATTCCCAGATGGAAACTATTTTGTTATTTTACGTTTTCATTCTTGGGGGGATTCCAATATTATCGATGCGACCAAGCGGTCTGTGTCCAGTACACACCCTCGTTCAGCCGCCATGCTCAACGCCGATTGCAGGGAACTTGAAAGGAGAACACCTGCTTATTCTTATCCTCATAGTTTATTAATGGCTAAGAATTACTGCTTGAAAAGGAGGCCGATTGTAGAACAAGGCCTTTCTTGTTTTGCTTCTGTTCATACATTGATTTATCAGCACGCGCCATGAGTTCGTCAAGAGAACAAGGACTTTCAGGATTGAAGTAAGAGCTGCCTACACTGATTGAAAGTTTGTATCTCCGGTTTTTCTGATTGTTTCGTATGTCAATCAAAGTCTGCAAACGGGCTGTAAAGATTTCGGAATTTGCTTCGGTTATATCAACAGTTAGAACGGCATATTCATCTCCTCCCAGACGAGCAATGATGTCAGAAGTTCTGAAAGTCTCTTTGAATATTTTCGCCGCTTCGATGAGCGCTTTATCTCCTTCTTCATGACCCAGCGTATCGTTAATCCTTTTCAGCAAGTCCAGATCAGCAAAATACAGAAGCACTCCTTTCTTATTTCTTTCTGATAATTTTAACTGCTGTTGCGCAAGAGTCAAAAAACCTCTTCTGTTATGCAGGCCTGTGAGCTGATCGGTGATCGAAAGGGACAGAATTTTCTCCTCCATACTTTTGCGTTCGGTGATGTCGGTGATAAAATTGACGGTGGCTGGTTTTCCTTTCCAGGAGACCACAACCGCACGCGAATCTACCCATCTGACAGTGCCATCCGAAGGAACAACCCTGAATTGTTGGATCGGCTGATTTTCTTCCCCTCTCATTATCTTCATGTGTGCCTCAAACACCTTTTTAATATCTTCTGGATGGAGAAGTTCCACAAAGGGCATTGAAGTTAGCATCTCCTCAGAGTAACCAAGAATTTTTACGGCCACAGGATTCACATATTTCAACAATCCATCCTGGGCGATCAAGATAACCTCTGCTGCATTCTCCACCATAAGACGATATTTCTCCTCACTCTCCCTGAGCGCTTCTTCCACCCTGTGTTTTTCGGTGGTATCAGAGAAAATCAACACAATCAGTCCTGAGGGAAGCTTGAATACATAGTTCTCCACCCATTGTTTCACTTGTCTGTCTTCGTAAGCTTTTAGTGGGTGCTGTTGAGCCTCACCAGTCCGCCAGACTTGGCGGAATACGTCCAGCAGTCCATTTCTTTCAACGAATGGAAAGACTTCTGTCAAGCGTTTGCCAACGGAGTAGCTGCGGCCCATCGAACTTGATAGCTGTCCCTTTCTGTTAATATCAACAAAAATGAAATCACTGCCGTCGTCAATTGCCTGGCATATCGCAACGCCATCGGCCATATTGTCGAAGATCTGCCGGAAACGATCCTCGCTATCCTGCATGGCTTCTTCCGCCCGCTTGCACTCTGATTCAGCGTGTTTCAATTCCCGGATTTTCTTCTTTAAAAAGGCATTCTCTTCGAGGAGTTCTTGTTTTGTCCTTGATTTTTCTTTCATCATATAAACCTTTATACCTCTGTAATGACAAATGTTGCCGGCTGGATAGAAAGACGGTTGGATTTATATGAGTCTTATATAATTATTTGAGGACTTATCTGGTTTCCATCCGGAAATGGTCCTTTTAAGCGATCTCTGTGTCAATCTGTAGGATTTCTTGTGCGACATGCTACGCGTATATCTCAATACAACTCATTGATTTTCTTGTGCTTGTCCAAAATGACAGATTTCCAGATCGGAAACTCAACTGTATCCAAACTTTGTTTCCGAATGGACAATAATTATTTGAGAATTTATCTAATATCCATTGAGATGTCAAATCGAAAGTTGGCCAATTAAATTATATAATCTTGCAGAAACACCGGTATGATAAGCTATTATTATACTATCAAATTATCAGAATATCCGCCTTGTAGGCGGAGAGCTTCACTTTTTACGAAGGTATCAATGTCGCCGGCTTCCTGAAAAGGTTTATCATTTTATTTTCCGGCATGTTTCCAAGTTTATTGCCTTATCTGTCCTGTTTATGGTATTGTCTCAAACAATATTCCGGATTGTATAAAGTGTATGATTCATTAACACAGTAAGGAGGCTATAAAATGATTACAATCAACAAAATAAAATCTGTTTTTAAACATTTATTGATACTTGCAATTATTTCATTCCTGATATCAGGATGTGCCGTACTGAGTAAGGATGATAAAAATAGCGCTCCGGGGTCCACCTTTCAGAAAGAGAAAAAGGATGTGCCTATTTATTATGATTTTGGAGACGTTATTATTCCGAACGAACTTAAGATAGACAGGGATTCCTCATTTGTATACAAGGCGCCGGGTTTTTCGGCAGGTGTTCTTGCTTTAAAAGGAAGAGTAGAGCTCGGTTCTCTATGCAATTTTTTTGAGGATAATATGGCAAAAGACAACTGGAAACTGGTAAGCGCGTTTAAATCGCCTAGGACGGTCATGCTCTTTCAGAAACAGAACAGATGGTGTATTATCAATATCACGGACGGCGATTTTTCTACAGATGTTGAAATATGGGTTGCGCCGTCAATTGCTGAAGGTGGATCAGGCCTTCTAAAATAGGCATCAGGCAGGAAGATTAAGGTTCAGGGAGCAAGGGACAAGGAAAAACAGTGATCAGTTGCCAGTGGTCATTGAGGAGTAGCTGTTCAAGCGGCTTAAACGGTTTGAGCCGTCCGAAACCAGAAACCGTAAACCAGAGGACCAAAAACTGAGTCCGGTGTCTAAGGTACGGAAACAATAACAACGTAAGTTGCGATGTTGAGGACGGTATGGGATATATAAAAGGCAAAAACATCGTTCTTGGTGTGAGCGGAGGTATTGCTGCATATAAGAGCGCGGAACTTCTGAGGCTGATTAAGAAGCAGGATGCGGGTGCGAGGGTCATCATGACAAAAAACGCCTCTGCTTTTGTAGGCTCACTCACATTTGAAGCCCTCTCTGGCAATCCTGTATGCACGGATCTTTTTGAAAAAGAGGGCAACTCCTCCATAAGGCACATAGAATGGGCGAAAGAAGCGGATGCGGTTGTTGTTGCTCCTGCGACTGCGAATATTATCGGAAAGATTGCGGGCGGTATAGCGGATGATGCGCTGAGCACCTTTCTTCTTGCCGTAACATGTCCGGTCATGATCTGCCCGTCGATGAATACCAACATGTATGAAAAAGTTTCGGTCCGGAGGAACATCGATATACTGAAAAAGGACGGGTATTTTATTGTCGAGCCCTCTGAGGGGGAACTTGCCTGCGGGACCACCGGGTATGGAAGGCTTCCCGAACCCGAAGAGATACTGGACAGGCTGATCTACTCTCTTGCCCCCAAGGATTTTATGGGAAAGAGAGTTCTTGTCACTGCCGGCCCCACGAGGGAGCATATGGATCCTGTGCGTTACATCAGCAATCCTTCTTCGGGTAGAATGGGTTATGCTATTGCGCGGGCTGCCGAACACAGGGGTGCTGATGTCGTACTCGTTTCAGGTCCTGCTGGCATTAAACCGCCGGTAAATGTTGAAATAATAAGAACCGGTTCCGCAAAAGAGATGGCGGCGGCAGTTTTTAAGCATATGAATAAGGCGGATATAATTATCAAAGCCGCCGCTGTTTCTGATTACAGGCCTTCGGTGACCGCAAAACAGAAGATGAAGAAAAGCGAAAAAGAGATGACGATCCTTCTTCAGAAAACCGAAGATATTTTACTGGAACTCGGGAAAACGAAGAAAGAGAAGATCCTTGTCGGTTTTGCCGCTGAAACCGAAAACCTCGAAAAAAACGCGAAAGAAAAACTCGAAAGAAAGAATCTTGATATCATAGCCGGAAACCTGCTTGACGGAAAAACTTCCGGTTTCGGGACCGAAACAAACAAGGTTATATTGTTTTTCAGAAACGGCGATAAAGAGATATTGCCTCTTTTGGACAAGGAATCTGTTGCTCATATTCTTCTTGACCGGATACTGGAGCTGGATGCCGGAAGCTCTTCTGAAAGGAACATATAACAATGGCCAGGAACGGGCAGGATCAGGATCCGGCCGATATACTGGGAAAAACATGCGATACGCTCAGATACATGGCAGAAGCCGGATGCACCGGTTTTGACTGTTCCGGAAAAACCATCGAAATCGTAAAAAACCTGGACAGGAACCTTTCCGTTGCAGCTGATTATCTTAAAGAATTGCGGAGCCTGCTTGGAGATTGTCAAAGGTGTAAACTCTGTAAGGAGCGCACCAATATAGTATTCGGGGCAGGAGACCCCGAAGCGAGGCTTGTATTCGTGGGGGAAGGCCCCGGGTATGACGAAGATCAGCAGGGCGAGCCGTTTGTCGGAAAGGCAGGTCAGCTTTTAACGAAGATAATTCAGGCTATAAATCTCACAAGGGCGCAGGTATATATCTGCAACATCATAAAGTGCCGCCCGCCTGGAAACAGGAACCCGGCGTCCGACGAAATAAAGGCCTGCTTTCCGTTTCTTGAAGGCCAGCTCGATGCGATAAAGCCTGACTTTATCTGCGCGTTAGGCACATTTGCAGCTCAGACACTTCTTGATACGGTTGATCCGATTTCAAGGTTGAGGGGGCGGTTTTTTGACCTGCGGGGAATAAAAGTCATGCCGACCTATCATCCGGCATACCTTTTGCGCAATCCTGAGAAAAAGCGCGATGTGTGGGAAGACATGAAAAAACTTATGAGCATGATGGATGCCTGAGAACCGAATATGAAAAACTTCAGATCAGGAATAACATTTTTTGTAGTATCTTTTCTGCTGCTGGCGCTTTCAGCCGAAGGCATTGCAGGGCAGGGAGATATATGCCTGATAAAGATTTCAGCCGACATAAATCCCGGCGTGGCCGATTTTCTGAAACGGGGCATGAAACACGCCGCGGAGAATGATTTCGAATGCATCATCATCCAGCTTGATACTCCGGGTGGTCTTTCCGAATCGATGCGTGAAATGGTGATGGATATTCTTGCCTCAAAGCTGCCGGTAGTGGTTTATGTGGCGCCGGGCGGCGCAAGAGCAGCTTCCGCCGGGGTAATAATTACAATGGCCGCTGATATAGCAGCAATGTCTCCGGGGACGAATATCGGGGCCGCGCATCCGGTGGGTATAGGCGGAAAAGATGTCGGCGGACCGATATCTGATAAAATAACAAATGACATGGCCGCATATGCGAGAAGCATTGCTTCGAAACGGCAGAGAAATGCGGAATGGGCTGAAAATGCGGTGCGAAAAAGCGTATCCGTCACTGAGACGGAGGCCCTGAAAGATAATGTAATTGATCTTACGGCAAAAGATATGGATGACCTGGTAAAAAAGATTAATGGCCGGAGTATTCAGGATAAGGGAGTGCTGAATCTTTCTGATTACAGGATAACCGAATACATGGAGCCGTTAAGGACGAAGATTTTAAAAACAATAGGCAATCCTAATATTGCTTACATACTGATGATGATAGGACTTGCGGGTCTCTATTTCGAGCTGGCGCATCCAGGGGCTGTTTTCCCGGGGGTGGTCGGAGGAATGGCCCTGATCCTGGCTTTTTTCTCTTTCCAGACGCTTCCGGTCAACTACGCCGGCATACTTCTTATTATCCTTGCCGTGATATTTTTCATTCTTGAAATGAAGATAACCAGCTACGGCCTGTTAAGCGTCGCCGGGATTATTTCATTCCTGCTCGGCTCACTTATGCTTTTTGACGGGTCGGCTACGGGGGTTAAGGTTTCACTTGATGTCCTTCTCCCGACATTTATCTTCATATCTCTCTTTTTTGTAGCTGTATCCGCTCTTGTTTTCAAATCCCAGATTTCAAAATCAAGATCGGGTTCGGAAGGCCTTATCGGGGAGACGGGAATTGTTAAAAAAGATATAATGCCCGAAGGCAAGGTGTTCGTCCACGGGGAACTGTGGAAGGCAATATCAAAGAACCCGCTGCAAGCGGGAACAAAGGTGAAGGTCATCAGGGTTGAAGGTCTTGTTGTTGAAGTCGAACAGATTTAACAGTAATAGCGTGAGCTTCACGGAACAGGTTAAAGATCCGGCATAGGTAACCCTTTATCCATGCCGACCCCAAAGAGCATGTTGTGCATAGGCATCTAAGCTTAACGTAGCGGACCTTTCGCCGGGTTAGCGATCCGTTCCGGTTCAATAGGATGAAATAAAAAAGGAGAACAATATGTTTGGAATTATTGCAATAATAGTCATTCTTGTTTTTTTTCTCTCGACCTCGATCAGGGTGCTCAATGAGTATGAAAGGGGTGTAATATTCAGGCTGGGCCGGGTGATAAATGCAAAGGGGCCAGGCCTTATCATTCTTATCCCGGTAATTGACAAAATGGTAAAAGTGAGCCTTCGCCTTATCGTGGTGGATGTTGATCCCCAGGATGTCATAACAAGGGATAATGTTTCTGTTAAGGTGAATGCCGTTATTTATTTCAGGGTGGTCGATACCGTTAAGGCGGTTGTTGAAGTGGAAAATTATCAGTATGCCATGACGCAACTTGCCCAGACGACATTAAGAAGCATTTGTGGCCAGGCTGAACTTGATGAGCTTCTCTCTGCCAGGGAAAAGATTAATTCCCAGCTCCAGGAGATTCTTGATGCCCACACAGATCAATGGGGAATCAAGGTGGCAACCGTAGAGCTGAAGCACATAGACCTTCCGCAGGAGATGCAGAGGGCAATGGCAAAGCAGGCTGAAGCGGAAAGGGAACGCCGGGCAAAGATTATCAATGCCGAAGGCGAGCAGCAGGCTGCCGCCAAACTGGCTGAGGCTGCGCAGATTATTGAATCTCACCCTATGGCTCTGCAATTAAGGTATCTCCAGACAATGAGGGAAATGTCCGCCGAACAGAATACAACAACCATTTTCCCGGTCCCCCTCGACATGTTCAAGCCGTTTATGAATCTGGCAAATGTCATTGATAAGATTTCGAAGAAGGAATAGATATCAATATTGATTTTATTTTCATGAATCACGAAGTTGAAAACACCGCATATTCTATTTCGTTATTCGTGCTCTTCGTGCGCTTCATGGTAAAAGTTAAACTTTTTATCGGATTTGTCAATTAGGAGGGCTTTCCCAAATATTGACATTACTAAAAAAAATGGTTTACGAATTACAAGGGATGTATTAAAATATCGAACATTGACGGACAGAATAAATTTTTACGCAGCCATCAATTACAATCAAATAATTTAATGAGATTACCGGCCATTTGCAAAACTGGAAAAGGCGGAAGCATGTGAGCTTCCGCTTGTGCTTTTTTACAAGGACTGTGAAAGGAGAGAAAAATTACGATGAGCAGCAAGAAAAAGGCAGCTAAAGAGAAACCGCTCGATAAAATGACCGCCAAGGAATTAAGAGAGCTGGCAAAAGAGATCCCGGGGATCACCGGAGCTCACGGAATGAATAAACCTGAGCTTATAAGCTCCATCAAACAGGCAAAGGGAATTGCCGAAGTCCCCATGAAAAAATCAGATTCTTCAGTCAGGGAATTGAAGGTAAAATTAAAAACATTAAAGGCAAAAAGGGTAACGGCTCTTGAGTCGGATAATGCCAGGATGGCCCTTATATACAGGCGGCGTATTACAAAGCTTAAGAAGAAGACAAGAAGATAGGGCTCTTTTCGAAAGGAAATTCCTATACTATCAGATTATCGGGTGTATTTATGATTGATTCGGCCTCGCTGGCCTTTGATATAGACGGTGTTTTTGCGGATACCATGTCCTTATTTATCGATATTGCCCGGGATGAATACAAGATAAATAACATAAATTATGAAGATATCAAATGTTATTATATCTCAGAATGCATCGACATGAAACCGGAAATAATAAGCGATATAATAGTGAGGATACTTGACGGAAAACACAAAGCACCGTTAAAACCGATTGACGGTTCGGCACGGGTACTCAGAAAACTGGGGAGACATGGACGGCTTCTGTTCGTCACCGCGAGGCCTTATCCCGGACTGATAATCGACTGGATATCGGAGACTCTGCGTCTTGATCCGGCTTCCGTGGAAGTAATAGCCACAGGTTCCTTTGAAGCAAAAGCGGATGTGCTCCTGGATAAAAAAATCTCATATTTCGTGGAAGACAGGCTCGAAACATGTTTTGCGTTAAAGGAGAAAGGCGTGACGCCGGTTCTTTTCAGGCAGCCATGGAACAGGATGGAGCACCCTTTTGTTGAAGTCGGCAACTGGCAGGAGCTTGAAGCATTGATTGATTTTAATGGTTCATGATGGAAAAACATCCTATTGATGAAATGACAGGCTCTTTTATCGAAACCCTTGCTTCCGAGAAAGGGTATTCGGCGAATACCTGCCGCGCCTACAGTAACGATCTCGCCGAATTTGCATCGTTTGCCGCTGAAAGCACGTTGCCGGACGGGGAAGAGAAGGATAAAAAGTCCTTCATGGTTGAAGACGTGGACCACCTGATGATAAGGGGATATCTCGGATTTCTGCACAAGAGAAACAAAAAGAAATCGATTGCCAGAAAACTGTCGGCGCTCCGTTCCTTTTTCAGGTATCTGCTAAGGCAGGGAATTATTCAGAACAGCCCCGCTGATTTGATATTGACCCCGAAACAGGATCAGAACATACCGGCATATCTTACTGTTGATGAGATGTTCAGGCTGCTTGACTCGATAAAAGCGGATACATTGCCGGGCTTGAGAAACAGGGCCATTTTCGAGACGATGTATTCTACGGGAATAAGGGTATCCGAGCTTTCCGGCCTAAATGTTTCGAGCGTGGATTTCGGCCAGAGTTTGATAAAGGTTTTCGGAAAGGGGAGCAAGGAACGGGTTGTCCCGATCGGCATGAAGGCAATGGATGCGATAAGGGCCTACCTGGAAAAATTAAGGGGAGAGACCGGGGTTTTGAATGAAAACGGTCCGCTTTTTTTAAATAAAAACAAGGGTCGTCTTACTACAAGATCCGTTGCCAGGATACTCGATACCTTTGTGAGAGAGTTTTCCATTTCGGTTCCCGTATCGCCGCACGCCCTCCGGCACTCCTTTGCGACTCATATGCTGGATGCAGGCGCCGACCTGCGGGTTGTTCAGGAGCTTCTGGGGCATAAAAGCCTTTCTACTACTCAGAAGTATACCCATGTAAGCATAGACAGGCTGATGGAAACTTATGACAAGGCCCATCCCAGGAAATAATACCGGGAGAATATGAAAGTCTTGTAAAAAATCGAAATATGCTCACTTAATGAGCTTTTTGGGGATTTTTAAATCACTTTGCTAAATCACAAGAAGATTTCGCCTGCGGCGGGTTAAAGCCTTGTGATTTTTAACGCTCAGCAATTTAAAAATATATTTCACAAAAACCTCAAATTCGTTCGCATATGACCTTTTATAAAGCCGTCAAATATGAAGGAAATCAAACAATGAATTTCCATGGAACGACAATTCTTGCCGTAAGGCATAAGGGCAGGGTAGCGGTTGCCGGTGACGGACAGGTAACCATGAATAATATCGTGGTTAAGCATACGGCTAAAAAGGTAAGAAGGATATACAACGACACCATCATAGTCGGATTTGCCGGAGCTACCGCGGATGCCATGAACCTTTCGGAGCGGCTTGAAGGGAAGCTTGAGCGCTATAACGGAAATCTTACAAGAAGCGCGGTTGAGCTTGCAAAGGACTGGCGGACAGACAGGTATTTGAGGCGGCTTGAAGCCCTGATGATAGCCGTTGACAGCACGAGAATGTTTCTTGTTTCCGGAAATGGGGATGTTATAGAGCCCGATGAAGGTGTTATCGGGATAGGGTCCGGTGGAGTAGGAGCGCAGGCGGCAGCCTCGGCTCTTATGAAGCACTCCGGTCTCGGCGCAAGGGAGATAGTTGAAGAATCTATGAAAATAGCCTCCTCCCTGTGTGTTTATACTAATGATAAAATAACAATAGAAGAACTCTGAAAATATGAACAGTTTAAAACCATCAGAAATAGTTAAGGAACTTGATAAATACATTATAGGCCAGCATAGGGCCAAGAGATCGGTTGCCATAGCCTTAAGAAACCGCTGGCGCAGGCAGCAGGTGCCTGAAGATCTACGCGACGAAATTGCTCCGAAGAATATAATACTGATAGGTCCTACGGGAGTCGGAAAGACGGAGATTGCGAGAAGACTTTCAAGGCTCACTGATTCGCCTTTCAACAAGGTGGAAGCATCCAAGTTTACCGAAGTCGGATATGTAGGGCGCGATGTGGAATCCATGGTAAGAGATCTTGTTGAACTGACTGTGAATCTGGTCAGGGCCAAAGAGCAGGAATCAGTAAAGGGAAAAGCCCTGGGTCTTGCGGAAGAAAGGATGCTTGATATCCTTCTCCCCAAACCAGGACGTCAGCAGGCCGATAAAAGAGATGAAACGACTGAAAACGGACCGGAACTCGTTACTTCTGAAAACGAAGAGTCGTCATCGACGAGGAACAAGCTTCGCGCCATGCTCCGTGAAGGAAAGCTTGACAACAGGATTATCGACCTTGATGTTTCGGAAAGGCAGACACCTGTCATAGAAATATTTTCCACACTGGGAATGGAAGAGATGGGAATGAACTTCAAGGAGATGCTGAGCGGACTGATGCCCAAATCCACAAAGAAGCGCAAGGTAAAGGTTTCCGAGGCCATGGAAATACTTGCTCAGGAAGAATCACAGCGTCTTGTTGATATGGACAAGGTTGTGAAAAATGCGATTTCAAAAGTCGAGCAGTCCGGAATTATTTTTATAGATGAAATCGACAAGATAGTCGGAAAAAACGGCGGTTCAGGTCCGGACGTTTCGCGAGAGGGGGTGCAGCGGGATCTTCTTCCGATTGTTGAAGGGAGCGTGGTTGCCACAAAATACGGTTCCGTAAAAACAGATCATATACTTTTTATCGCTTCGGGGGCATTCCACGCGGTTAAACCGTCGGATCTGATACCTGAACTCCAGGGGCGTTTTCCTATCCGTGTTGAACTTGAAGCGCTCGGGCAGAAAGAGTTTGTCAGGATTCTGACGGAACCTAAAAATGCTCTTCTGACCCAATACCTCGCCATGCTGAAGACGGAAGGCGTTAATGTTTCTTTTCAGCCCGGCGCAATCGAAGCGATTGCAAGAATAGCCGAAGAGGTCAACAGTCATACGGAAAATATCGGGGCAAGAAGGCTTCATACGATCATGGAGTGCCTGCTCGAAGATATCCTTTTTGATGCGCCGGATATGAACGGCAGCGACGTTGTTATCGACGCGGCTGCGGTTTTAAACAAGTTGAAAGATATTAAGGACAATGAGGACCTGAGCAGGTATATACTTTAGAGATAAAGGAACAGTCGTCAGGGATCATTGGCCGGTGGTCAGGGAACAGGGATCAGGTAATAAGGCGAAAGGCGTGAGGCGAAAATCTGAATATCGGACATCGAATATCGGAAATCGAGGTGCGATAAACGAAGTTCAAAGTTCTGATAAAAGGCCGGCCCGATTAGGAATTACAATCATTGGATTGTAAATTAAAAGAGCGGATGGTAATAAATGACTCCAAAAGTTGCAGACATACTGGTTGAAGCTCTGCCGTATATCAGGAAATTTTACGGCATGACAATAGTTATCAAGTATGGCGGACATGCCATGTCGGATCCTCAGCTGAAAGAGGATTTTGCGCAGGATATAGTCCTGATGAAATTTGTCGGGCTTAACCCGGTAATTGTTCACGGAGGCGGACCACAGATAAGTCAGGTGCTTTCACGGATGGGAATAGAATCGACATTTGTGAGAGGGATGCGGCTTACGGATGAACCGACCATGGATGTTGTTGAAATGGTCCTTGGCGGAAAGGTTAATAAGGAAATCGTTGCGCAGATAAACCGGCACGGTGGAAAAGCGGTAGGCCTGAGCGGAAAAGACGCCGGGCTTATCCTTGCCGAGAAACTTCACATCGTTTACAGGAAAGATGAAAATACACCGCCTGAAATAATAGACCCGGGACTTGTTGGTCAGGTTACGGATATAAATCCCGATATAATAAATACACTGGCTGAAAAGGGGTTTATTCCCGTTATTGCACCTGTCGGAGTCGGCAAATCAGGCGAGACATACAACATCAACGCTGATCTTGTAGCGTGCAGCATTGCTGCCGCGCTTTCGGCGGGCCGTCTCATCCTGCTTACAGATGTTGACGGTGTGTTTGATGCTTCTGGAAATCTCATATCTTCGATTAATTCCAAAGCTGTCAGGAAGATGGTGGATGGCAAGATAATATCGGGAGGGATGATTCCGAAAATTGAATGCTCCATGAAAGCGCTGAAAAACGGTGTTGAGAAGGTTCACATTATAAACGGGAAAAAGAGACACGCCCTTCTGCTCGAGCTTTTTACCGATAAGGGCATTGGAACGGAAGTAAGGAAATGAAGAATAATATTATTGATAAAGCTGAAAAGTCGATTGCCGCGACATATAAGCGGCCGCCCATTGTAATTGAAAGAGGCAAGGGTTGCGTGGTTTGGGATACGGAGGGAAAGTCTTACATAGATTTTGTAGCAGGAGTGGCGGTATGCAGCCTCGGGCATGCGCATCCGGGAGTAATAAAAGCCCTCTGCGCTCAGGCCGATCTTCTTTTCCATGTATCCAACCTTTATTATACGATTCCCCAGGTTGAACTTGCGGCATGGCTTGTTGAAAACAGTTTTGCGGACAGGGTGTTTTTCTGCAACAGCGGAGCTGAGGCAAATGAAGCGGCGATAAAACTGGCCCGAAAGTATTTCAACGAAAAAGGCAGGTACAGAATAATTTCAATGGAGAGGTCTTTTCACGGACGGACAATGGCTACCTTATCTGCTACTGGGCAGGATAAGATCAAAAAAGGCTATGATCCTGTTCTTGAAGGATTTGATTTTGTGCCTTTTAACGACGTAAAAGCCCTTGCGGACAAAATAGGACCATCCACATGCGCTGTTATAATCGAACCCGTGCAGGGTGAGGGCGGAGTTCGCACCCCTGATCCTGATTATCTGGAAAAAGTCAGAAAGTTGTGTGATAAGGCCGGCGCGCTTCTTATCTTCGATGAAATACAGACAGGCATCGGAAGAACCGGGAGGCTTTTTGCTTATCAGCATTCAGGGGTTGAACCGGATATAATGACCCTCGCCAAGGCGCTCGGAAACGGCCTTCCGATAGGCGCGATGCTTGCAAAAGAGAATATCGCTTCGGCATTCGGGCACGGCTCTCATGCGACGACATTTGGGGGAACTCCCGTAATAACGGCTGCCGCTCTTCAAGTTCTGAAGATAATTTCGGAAGAAAAAATCGTCGATAATTGCCGCGATACAGGCGCATATTTCATGGAAAGACTTATTTGGCTTAAGAGCAGGCATACGTCCGTTAAGGATGTGCGCGGGATCGGGCTCCTGATAGGGATGGAGCTTGATATTGAAGGCGAGCCGCTGGTAAATAAGTGTCTTGAGAAGGGATTTCTTGTAAATTGCATACAGGGCAATATACTGCGATTTGTTCCGCCCCTTATCATCTGCAGGAAAGAGATAGATTCGCTTGTTGTTTGTCTTGATGAAATATTATAAAAAGTATCAGGTTTTCAGATATTAAGAAATGATAGAAGTATCAAAGCCGTATTTTTGTTAATATGAGACCTTTGAAGAACGCCCGATTTTGCCCAAGTACAAGGAAGGCGATAATTTTAACCGCAGGAATACTTTAAAGTATTTTGAGGAATGAAATTTGAGCCTGACGCAGTAATCGGTCAAAAGGGGGTGTTATACAAAGGTCTCGATAGAGGGTGTCGTGAAAAAAGATATTCTAACCATAATGGATCTTACAAAAGAAGATATTGACAGACTGCTTGAAAGGGCAGCTGAACTCAAGAAAATTCAGAAAGAGGGAGTTTTGCACAGGCCGCTTAAAGGGAAAACACTGGGCTTGATTTTTGACAAGGCGTCAACACGCACGAGGGTCTCTTTTGAATCTGCAATGATTCAGCTTGGCGGAACCCCGCTTTTTATTAGCGCGAGAGATACTCAGATAGCGAGAGACGAACCGGTCAGGGACACTGCGAGAGTTCTTTCAAGATACCTTGACTGTCTTGCAATAAGGACCTATTCCCAGGACCTGCTTGATGAGTTTGCGGAATATTCTTCGATACCCGTGATAAATGCGTTGACCGATTTATACCATCCGTGCCAGGTTTTGAGCGATATAATGACCGTAATGGAAAAAAAGGGTGGATACGGCGGGATAAAGATAGCATGGATCGGAGACGGAAATAATGTAGCCCATTCATGGATTAATGCGGCAGCGGTATTAGGACTCTATCTTGTTCTTGCATGTCCAAAAGAGTACTATCCTGATGGGGAAATATTAAATAATGCCGTTGATAACGGAAGAGGGAAAATCAATGTAACGGATGATCCTTTTGAAGCTTCATCTGGTGCGGACGTCATATATACGGATGTTTGGGCGAGCATGGGGCAGGAACGCGAGCATAATATAAGGAAGAGTGTTTTCGAGGCTTACCAGGTGAACAGCCGGATAGTTAAAAATGCTTCAAAAGATGTTATCGTCATGCATTGCCTTCCAGCACACAGGGAGGAAGAGATCAGCGAGGAGGTTCTTGAAGGACCCAACTCTGTCGTATGGGATCAGGCTGAAAACAAGCTCCATATGACAAAAGCGATACTTGAAGCATTGATAGGCGGAAGAGCCGGTGAATCTGATAATTTATTTTCCGATTCTTTGTGACAAAAGAGGGTTTTAGGTTGCAGGCTGAAGCCTGACAGCATGTATAATTGTTTCCTGAAGGCTAACTGCCTTCAGTCTATTTACCTGAATATATTACGGGAGACGAGACGTGAATGATAAAATAAAGAAAATAGTGCTCGCCTATTCAGGCGGGCTTGATACATCCGTTATACTGAAATGGCTTCTTGAAACATACAAGTGCGAAGTCATTACCTTTTCGGCCGATCTCGGGCAGGAGGAAGAGCTTGACTACATCGAGGATAAAGCCAGAAAAACGGGTGCAGCGAAGGTATACATTGATGATCTGAGAGAAACATTTGTAAAGGATTACGTTTTTCCGGCCTTTCGCGCAAATGCCGTTTACGAAGGGCAGTACCTTCTCGGGACATCCCTTGCAAGGCCGCTTATTGCAAAAAGGCAGATGGAGATTGCAAAGATTGAAGGAGCTGATGCTGTCAGCCACGGTGCGACGGGCAAAGGGAATGACCAGGTAAGATTTGAGCTTACCTATCTTGCGCATGATCCCAACATCAGGATCATTGCTCCGTGGAGAGAATGGGCTCTCGGATCAAGAACACTGCTTATGGAATATGCTGAAAAACACGGCATTCCGGTTCCTACAACCCAGGCAAAACCTTACAGTTCCGACAGGAATCTTCTTCATATAAGCTACGAAGGCGGAGTGCTTGAGGATCCATGGAACTCGCCCCCTGATGATATGTTTACGCTTTCAGTGTCACCCAAAAACGCTCCCGACGAGCCAGAAGTAATTGAAATAACATTTGTCAGAGGGAATCCGGCCTCGATCAACGGGAAAAGCCTTTCTCCGGCATCCCTTTTGAAGGAGCTTAACAGGCTGGGAGGGAAACACGGAATAGGAAGAGCCGATCTAGTTGAAAACAGGTTCGTTGGCATGAAGTCGCGGGGGGTTTATGAGACACCCGGAGGAACAATCCTGAGAGCGGCGCACATGGCTGTTGAATCGATAACCATGGACAGGGAGGTTATGCATATCCGCGATTCGCTTATTCCAAGGTATGCGGAGCTTGTCTACAACGGATTCTGGTTTTCACCCGAGATGAAGCTTCTGCAGGGCATGGTTGACGATACCCAGGAATATGTTTCCGGTCTGATCAGGCTTGAGCTTTACAAGGGAAACTGCAGTATTCTCGGTCGTAAATCGGATGAATCCATCTACAGTCATGATTTTGCGACGTTTGAAAAAGACAGAGTTTACAGCCAGAAGGATGCCGAAGGCTTTATCAGACTTAATGCTCTCCGGCTCAGGATACAGAGTTTGAAGAACAGGGCTTTGGTATAAATATATCGGTAACGAAAGAGGATTCCAATATGTCAGGCAAACCTTGGGGGGGCAGATTTTCCCAGAAAACGGAAAAAATCGTAGAGGAGTTTACCTCCTCTATTGGTACCGATAAGAGGCTTTATTCGCAGGATATCGAGGGAAGCATTGCCCATTGCAGGATGCTTTTAAAAGCTTCCATCATTACAAAAAAGGAAGCTTCGCTGATGATAAATGGCCTTACGAAGATAAGGAAAGATATTGAAAGCGGCAGGTTCAAATATAATGACAGTCTTGAAGATATTCATATGCATATCGAAGCAAGGCTTGCGGAGGATATCGGAAAAGTTGCGCTTAAACTCCATACCGCAAGAAGCAGGAATGACCAGGTTGCCCTTGACGTAAGGATGTATCTCAGGGATGAAGTACGTTGCATTATCAAAGGAATCGCCGCTTTAAGGAAGGTTATAGTTGATCTTGCCGGAAAGCATACAGGCACGATAATGCCTGGATACACTCACCTGCAAAAGGCCCAGCCCGTCCTTTTTGCGCATCATCTCATGGCATATTACGAGATGTTTTCAAGAGATGCGGAAAGAATGCGCGATTGTTTCGGTAGAATCAATGTAATGCCTCTGGGAAGCGCCGCGCTTGCAGGAACAACTTATCCTGTTGACAGGGCTTTTACCGCTGAACTTCTCGGCTTTCCGATGGTATCGGCAAACAGCATGGATTCGGTTTCGTCCAGAGATTTTATTATCGAATTCATCGCTTCAGCCTCCATCTGCATGGTGCATTTCAGCAGGATTTCCGAGGAGCTTGTGATATGGTCATCAAATGAATTCGGTTTCATCGAGCTTACGGATGCTTTTGCCACAGGCAGCAGTATAATGCCGCAGAAGAAGAATCCCGATATCCCCGAGATAGTGAGGGGAAAATCCGGCCGTGTCTTCGGGGATCTCATATCCATGCTGACAATCATGAAATCACTTCCTCTCGCATACAACAGGGATATGCAGGAGGATAAGAGAGCCATGTTTGATGCGGCAGATACCTTAAAAGCCTGCATTGAAATTTACATAAAAATGCTGCCTGAAATAATAATAAAAAAAGATGCCATGCTCCGGGCTTCCTCCGGAGGTTTTTTAAACGCGACCGATTTTGCCGATTATCTGGTGACAAAAGGCATGACATTCAGGGATGCCCACTCCTGCGCAGGAAAGGCGGTTGCTTTTGCCCTGGGGGAAAAAAAAGAGCTTCACGAGCTTTCAATTGCTGAGATGAAATCATTTTCACCTCTTTTTTCGGAAGATGTATTTAATCTTTTAACTCCGGTCAGCATGATAAACCGTAGAAAATCCTTCGGTGGAACAGCGACAAAAAATGTCCTTTCAGCAATCAGGAAAGCAAATAAAGATATTGATAAGGAAATGAAAAGTGGAAAGCAAGGGGTAAAGGTACAGAGGCACAAAGGGGAAAGCCGGACATCGGATATCGGACATCGTATATCGAAAAGAAAAAAACCGTGAGGCATAAGGCTGATGAATGGATCAATGATTCAAGCGGCTTAAACGGTTCAAGCAGTCGGTAACCATAAACCAGAAACGAGAGACCAGAGACCGGAAACCTGGTAAGGGCATGAAAGGTGAAAAGTAAAGAGTTAAAAGAAAGCAGGAGCATGAAACCCAAAATTGTTTCCGTCATATCGATTGCAGCTGTTTTGGGGGCCTCCCTGTTCCTCTCCGGGTGCGGGAAAAAAGGGCCTCCTGTTACGCCCCGTCAGGTTGCTCTTCCGGCTGTAAATGACCTAGTATCAGTTCATGAAGATGACAGGGTTACCCTGACGTGGTCTGTTCCTGAAATCAGCGAAGAGAAGGCGACTTCCATAACCGGTTTCGTGGTTCATATGGCAAAAAATCCGGTTGGGGAAGGCGAATGCAAGAATTGTCCTGTCAAATACGATGCTGTTGCCGAAATTCCGGCCCGGTCAACTGGAAAGTCCGGAAAGATGACATATGCCGGGCAGCTTGAAAAAGGCTTCAAATATTTTTTCAAGGTTACAGCTTTCAGCGAAAAAACGGCATCCGGAGGCAAGGATTCCAATATAGTTGAATTTATTTATTGATGGCTTTGTTTCCTTCGTGGTTTTATAAAATTATTATGACTTTTTACAAGAGCATCACTTATTGATACCTTTCTAAATTTACTTTAATCAGGAGTTGTATGAATCACTTTGTCTACCGGGAAAAAGAGTTGTATTGTGAGGATATCCCTGTCCGCAGGATTGCTGAAAAGGTTGGCACACCGCTTTATATATACAGTCATGCCACCTTGAAAAGGCATTTCAAGGCATTTAGCGATGCGTTTAAAGGTGTAGACAGCCTTATATGCTTTTCAGCGAAGGCCAATACTAGCCTTGCGGTTTTGAGGCTGTTTTCAAATTTTGGAGGAGGGCTCGATATCGTTTCGGGTGGAGAGCTATACCGCGGATTAAAAGCAGGATTTTCTCCTGAAAAAATCGTCTATTCGGGTGTTGGGAAAAGAATTGATGAGATCGATTATGCGCTTGAAACAGACATATTGATGTTTAACATAGAATCCCTTGAAGAGCTTGATTTAATAAATAAAAGGGCTGGGATTATTAAAAAGAAAGCCCGCATATCAATAAGGGTGAACCCGGATGTTGATCCCAGGACACATCCCTATATTTCAACAGGTATGAAAAAAAATAAATTCGGGATCAATAACGAATTTGCAGTTAAGGGATATAAGACTGCTATGGGGCTTGAAAATGTTAAAATAGTCGGGATTGATTGCCATATAGGATCCCAGATTACTGAGATAAAACCTTTTGTGGAGGCGCTGCACAGCCTGAAGCTCCTGATTAAGAATCTTGAAGATTATGGCATTAATATAAATTATCTGGATATGGGTGGCGGGCTCGGAATAACCTATAACGATGAAGCTCCTCCCCAGCCAGCCGAATATGCGGGAGCGATAAAGAAATATTTAGGCAGAACGAAGCTGAAGCTTATTCTCGAACCGGGAAGGGTTATTGTTGGAAATGCGGGCGTTCTTGTGACAAAGGTACTTTACAGGAAATCGACAGATGTCAAGGAATTTATAATTGTTGATGCTGGGATGAACGATCTTGTACGCCCGACTCTATATAAGGCTTTTCATGCCATAAAACCGGTTGTTGTTTCAGGAGAAGGCGAGATCGTGGCAGACATTGTTGGCCCGATATGCGAGAGCGGTGATTTCCTGGCCCTTGATCGATATGTACAAAGGGTCCACCAGGGTGATCTCCTTGCAGTCATGAGCGCCGGAGCATATGGATTCGTGATGTCATCCAACTACTGCTCGAGGCTCAGGATTCCTGAAGTCATGGTAAGGGACGATAAATTTTACGTTGTAAGAAAACGCCAGAAATATGAGGATCTTACAAGGGACGAAAATATTCCCTCTTTTTTATAAAAACCGGATACATCAGACAGGCTGAAAAGATAATATGAAAAACATACCTTTTTTAAAGATGAGTGGAAGCGGCAATGACTTCATCATAATAGACAACAGGAACAATCTTGTTGATGAAAGCGGACTTACCTCCTTTGTTAAAAAAGTCTGTATGCGCAGGATGTCGGCCGGGGCGGACGGTTTGATACTGATAGAAAAGCATGATTCGGCTGATTTCAAGTGGCGTTTTTTTAATTCAGACGGAGGCAGAGCCGAAATGTGCGGAAACGGAGCAAGGTGCGCTGCAAGGTTTGCATATATAAACGGTATTGCAGGCTCCGGCATGTCGTTTGTAACCGATGCCGGTATTGTCAATGCCGAGGTTACGGGTGACAGGAGCATGGTAAAGATGCCGGAGCCCTCCGGCTTTAAAAATAATTGCCTGATACAGCTGAATAGCGGCCCTTTGAAAGTTTCATGTGTAAATACAGGTGTTCCGCACGCGGTTATAGTTACGGACGGGATCGACGGGGTTGATGTTATAGGCACGGGAAGGGAGATCCGGTTCCATAAGCATTTTGCTCCTGCCGGGACAAATGTGAATTTTATAACCGGAATAGAAAACGGGACAATATCGATCCGGACATATGAGAGGGGAGTTGAGGATGAGACGCTCGCATGCGGGACCGGGGCAATTGCATCAGCGCTTGTTACGGCGTTTAAGAACAAAGCTGTATCTCCGGTAAACGTAATAACAAGAAGCGGTGTGATTCTCACAATCCATTTCAGCCGTGATAATGGAAGGTTTTACGATATTTATCTTGAGGGGGATGCAAGAGTCATATACAAGGGAGAACTCTGGGAGGACTCATGGAAGTATTAGAAAGACAGGCTGAAGGCTAAACACCTTCGGTCTTCAGTCTAAACAACCTTATATATATGGGATGGTGCTGATAATATGATTACAATTGAAAAATCGGAAAGACTGAAAAATCTCCCTCCTTATCTTTTTAAGGAGATAGACAGGCAGAAGGAAGAGGTCAGAAAGCGCGGTGTTGATATAATAAGCCTTGGCGTCGGAGATCCCGATATGCCGACGCCTCCTCACATTATTGAAGCTTTGCAGAAAGCTGCTACGGATCCGGAAAACCATAAGTACCCCTCATATACGGGAATGGATGATTTCAACAGGGCTGTTGCACGGTGGTACAAGAAAAGATTCAATGTGAAGCTTGATTCGGCAAACGAGGTCGTAACTCTTATAGGATCGAAGGAGGGTATAGCCCACATACCGCTTGCTTTCATAAATCCGGGAGATCTCGCCCTTATGACAAGCCCTGGCTATCCTGTTTACAATGTCGGCGTTCAGTTCGCGGGAGGGGTTTCATATTTTATGGATCTGAAGAAGGAGAACGATTTTCTGCCTGATCTCGGAGCCATCCCGGCCGATATTGCAAAAAAAGCAAAACTGATGTTTATAAACTACCCCAATAATCCCACGTCGGCGGTTGCCACAGGTGAGTTTTTTAAAGAGGTAGTGCGTTTTGCTGAATCAAACAATATTATTGTCTGCCACGACGCAGCTTACACTGAAATGGCCTTTGACGGATACAAGCCGGTAAGCTTCCTTGAAACCGAAGGCGCCGGGGAGGTAGGCATCGAGTTTCATTCACTTTCAAAAACTTACAACATGACAGGATGGCGCCTGGGCTTTGCGGTGGGACGGCAGGAGGTCATAAACGGACTTGGTCAGATAAAAAGCAACATTGATTCAGGAGCGTTTCAGGCGGTGCAGGTTGCAGGGATCGCGGCTCTTGACGGCGACCAAGCCTGTGTTGATGACATAAACAGGGAATATGAGGAACGTCGGAATATTCTGGTGTACGGTCTTATGGCTCTTGGATTTTCGGTGCAGAAGCCGCGTGCCACTTTTTATGTGTGGGTTGAGGTGCCCAAAGGATATACATCCACTCAGTTTACAAGCCATCTTTTGTCAAAAGCAGGCATAGTAGTGACTCCGGGAAACGGTTTCGGCGCTGCCGGAGAGGGTTATATCAGGATGGCTCTAACTGTAGGAAAAGAGAGGATGAAAGAGGTTATAGAGAGGATGCGCGCAACCGGGTTCTAATTGTTATGGAAAAACACACTGCTTATATTTCCGCTGGCTCCAACATCGGAGATAAGCTCTTAAACTGCAAAAAAGGCATATCAGATCTTGCCGGGTCTGGTGCTGCGGTCATTAAAGCATGGTCGCGCTTTTATAAAACCTCTCCTGTTGACTACAAGGATCAGGACTGGTTCGTGAATGCCGCAGTAAAAATTGAAACGGAGCTCGATCCTTCAGATCTGTTAAAGGAGATGTTTTCGATCCAGACAAAGGCCGGCAGAAGATTTGATACGGTTCGTTTCGGTCCGCGAATCCTCGACCTTGACATAATACTGTATGACAGTGCGATAGTTAATTCACCCGGTCTTACGATACCGCATCCCCGGATGCATAAAAGACGATTTGTACTTGAGCCTTTGTGCGATATAGACCCTGCGGTCGTTCATCCGGTATTAAAAAAGAATTTGAAATGCCTGCTCGACAGCCTGGATGATGATGAGCAGAAGACGGTTGTGTGCGCATGAAACTTATAATATACTTAATCCTGATATATCTTGTATATAAGGTTATCAAAACATGGATGACTCCTTCGGCATATTCCGGGAAAAAGGAGTACGGCAGCACAGGTCAGTTGGATGACGTAATGATAAAAGATCCTGTCTGCGGTGTATATTTTCCGAAGAAAGACGGAATATATCTTAATTCTGACGGCAGGGATTTGTATTTTTGCAGCACTGAATGCAGAGACAGGTTCGTTGATTCAATTTCAAAAAAATAACATGAAGTATGCCGCATAAGGAGGAGGATCTGGTATGAAATTTTTTATTGATACGGCCAACATTGATGAAATAAAGGAAGCAAACAGCATGGGGATGGTGGACGGGGTTACTACCAATCCGTCTCTTATCGCAAAAGAAGGACGTGATTTCGAGGAGATAATCAAAGAGATATGCGAAATCGTCGACGGCCCAATCAGCGCTGAGGTTATAAGCCTTGATCTTAAAGGGATGTTGAAAGAAGCCCGTCATCTTGCGTCGATCCACAGGAATATAGTTGTAAAGATCCCCATGACGGTTGAAGGTTTGAAGGCTGTAAGCAAGCTTACAGGAGAAGGAATCAAAACGAATGTTACCCTTGTCTTTTCACCTCTTCAGGCCCTGATGGCTGCAAAGGCTGGCGCAACTTATGTCAGCCCTTTTGTTGGGCGTCTTGATGACATCTCACATGACGGTCTTCTTCTGGTTGAACAGATAGTTGATATATATGATAATTATGCCTACGATACTGAAATAATCGTGGCGAGTGTTCGCAATCCTCTCCACGTGCTTGATTCGGCTTTGCTTGGGGCCGATATCGCGACAATCCCTTTTAATGTTTTAGGAAAGCTGGCTTCTCATCCCCTTACGGATAAAGGTATCAAAGCCTTCATGGATGACTGGAACAAGGCAAAAAAAGCAAAAAAGTGATTAGAAGCCATAATAAAATAACCATTATATCTCTGATCATTTTCTTACGGCTCCTTATGCCGGTCACGGTATTTCAATATTACAGGTATTTTTAAACAACGGCTTATGGAATAACATGAAAAGCAGCAGCAGAATTCAGGATATACTGAAACACCCGAACAGCATTACAATGTACAGAATGGCGGTAATTCCCGGTATTATTGTAATTATGCTCTTTCCGAACAGGTACTGCACTTTTCTTGCTGCTGTTCTTTTCAGCGCCGCTGCCATAACCGATTATCTTGACGGCTATCTGGCAAGGCGATGGGGGCTTGTGTCAAATATCGGAAAATTCATGGACCCGCTTGCCGATAAGCTCCTCGTGTCGTGTTCTTTCATAATGATGACTTCACTCGGCTGGATACCCGCCTGGGTGGTCTGCATTATTATCGGTCGCGAAATTGCCGTGACAGGACTTCGGAGCATAATGGCAGAACATGGCCAGGATGTAGCTGCAACAAATCTGGGGAAATATAAAACCGGTTTCCAGATAGCGGCGATAATTCCTCTCCTGATGCATTATCCTTATCTCGGGATAAATTTTCACGCTATAGGAATGTTTTTTTTATGGGGAGCGCTTGTTTTGACCATATGGTCCGGGATTGACTATTTCACTCATTTCAAGAGGCTTTTTAAGGAATAAATTTGTATTGACAAAATGTTGGGAAACTTATAATTGGAAAAACCTTGACGGAGACCTCTCTGAAATATCCTGAACAGGTAAAATGGGTTATTATGCAAGGGTTTCCAAGGTTTCTAATGGTGAGCGGGAATAACTCAGTGGTAGAGTGCAACCTTGCCAAGGTTGAAGTCGCGGGTTCAAATCCCGTTTCCCGCTCCATTCTTTTTGGCGGCATAGCCAAGTGGTAAGGCAGCGGTCTGCAAAACCGTTATTCTCCGGTTCAAATCCGGATGCCGCCTCCAATTTAAATCAGATTTATTATCCAGGATATTTCTGCGTTGCTTTCCTGTACAAAATATTGGTTTTTAAAAACAGCTCTTCCCCGTTCTCGATACAGGGAACTCAAATGATACTCCTCACCGCAATAATGAATCCAAAGTTATTGATAAGTAGATAACATGTTTGATACTGATTATTTTCCTGACACTGAAATCAAGTGTCCGGTGGTTTTTGTAGGCCTACTTCATTTCAATTTGAAAGGAGAAAAACAATGCTGAAAAAGATTCTGGTTATCCTGTCCTGCGGTCTCCCGATTCTCTGCGCCGGGGTCGCGGTCATCGCCGAACCGGCCGATAGGAACCCTGTCGTACTCATGGAAACCAGCCTGGGCAATGTGAAACTGGAACTCTTCGCCAAGGAGGCGCCGATATCGGTAAAGAACTTTCTTGACTACGTCAACAGCGGCTTCTATGACGGCACTGTCTTCCACCGGGTAATTCACAACTTTATGATTCAGGGCGGAGGGTTCACGGCCGACCTGAATCAGAAACGGACCAACCCGCCGATTAAGAATGAAGCGGACAATGGTCTGAAGAACCTGGTGGGGACGCTTGCCATGGCCCGCACCATGGTTGTCGATTCAGCCACGGCCCAGTTCTTCATCAATGTGGTCGACAATAGTTTTCTAAACCATCGTGACAAGACGCCGCAGGGGTATGGGTATGCGGTTTTCGGCAAAGTTAGTGAGGGGATGAACGTAGTGGACAAGATCGTTGCCATCAAGACCGGCACGCAGAAGGGGTTTCGGGATGTCCCGGAAACATCGGTCGTCATCAAGTCGATGAAGGTTTTTCCGTAACCGAACGGGTGTCCTGTGACGCTCCGCGAAAAAGCTGCGGTGGTAGCTATGGATACTTTTAGCTGAGCTGGTAATGGTGCTATCTAAAATCACCTTGACGGAAGCAGGAATTTATGGATATCGTAAACACAATGTAACATATCAACATCAATGAAAAAATCAGATTTTGTTACGTATAGTAAGGTTGCATATTTGATACTGACGATCTTCCTTCCTGCTATCAAGGATGCTCAATGATTGACTGATTTCGAGAACCATGCGAAAGTACGAACGGTAATGTTTAAAATAATGAAGCACGGCCATAAAACTAGGAGATAAACAGAGAAAAAAACTCAACCTGTTACATCGGGAGAAACCATTCTACTCAACTCCAAAAGGAGCCACCACTATGAAATTTCGCACTCCCTTCAATTGGCTGCCCATCGCTGAACAAACGCGTGCGTTCGTTGTATTATTTGTGCTTACTATTATTGTGATGGTTGCACTCCAAGTCCTCGGTGTAAAGCTCAAGACTGACGCCGCGCCCTCCGGCATTGTTTCTTTTGAACTTGCAGGAACGCTGCCTCTCGCGCAGAAAATCATCGACTCGTGGGGGCAGACGGGACGCGTTTACGCGGGCATGAACCTCGGACTTGATTTTCTATTCATCGTCGCGTATGCGAGTTGCATAGGCTTGGGCTGCGTGATGGTAGCGCGCAGTCTCGAGCAACGCAGCATCCTTATTGCTTACGTCGGTGTCGTTCTCGCGTGGGCGTTGTGGCTAGCCGCGCTGCTCGATTGCATCGAAAACTATGCGCTGATCAATCTGCTGCTTGGCTCACCGCAGGCAGTGTTTGCTGCGCTCTCAAAATGGTGCGCAATCCCGAAATTCCTGATCGTCGGGTTGGGCATCGCGTACTTCATCCTCGGCGCGCTCGTGGCGAGGGTAATAAAGCTTAGCGGCGGCGCACAGAGCAACGTCATCCGATAAAAAGGAAGGCTATCAATCTGAAAGCCCGATCTGTGGGCTTGTTGCTATTCCAGCCTTTCGTTTCAACGAATGGAGATCTTAAGAACAATCAACTAATGATAGACTAACAAGAAAGGTTAAAAATCAAAAATCCTTCCAGGTATATTTGCAAAACCGTTATTATCCGGTTCAAATCCGGATGCAGCATCTAATTTAAATCGGATTTTATCTCCAAGATATTTCTGAGTTGCTTTTCTGTACGAAATACTGGTTTTTAAAAAACAGCTCTTTCACAAGCAGTGGGGAATACGCTCGCTGTTTTGGTTTAATATCAAGCTGGGTTTGTGTCTGCAGCATGCCGGTTTCAACGGTGCTTTCATCGGCTCCCAAGATCGCTCATTTAAAAGGAGATCCGCACCATGGACAACACAAAAAGAAATTGTTCTGCAAGTGGAATAAGGACTATATCAATGCCAACATCAATGAGATTCGCGTATTGACCGCCAAGGATAGGAATGTGTGCCAGAACCGCGCGAGAGCGGCCCGGCATAAGGACAATCTGTGTAAGTCTTTGGAATTCAAAAAAAAGAAAAAAATAAAGATCTTTACTTGCAGCCTATAAAGCTTTCTCAATGGCCTTGGCCAGGGTTTGAAGGATCGTGACGCGAGCATAATTTTTGTCGTTGGCCGACACGAGGGTCCATGGTGCAAGAGATGTGCTGGTGCGCTCAATGATGTCTGCCGCCGCTTTCTGGTACTCATTCCATTTTTCCCTGTTACGCCAGTCTTCTTCCGTGATCTTAAACTGCTTGAAGCGGGTGACTTCGCGCTCCTTGAAGCGCTTTAACTGCTCATCCTTGGAGATTTGCAGCCAGAATTTGCACATGATGCCGCCGTGGGCGACAATCTGCTCTTCAAAATCGTAGATCTCCGAATAGGCCCTCATCCAGTCTGATTCCGAGCAAAAGCCCTCGATACGTTCCACGAGGACCCTGCCATACCAGCTGCGGTCATAGATCACAAGGTGGCCCTTGCGGGGCAGGTATCGCCAGAAACGCCACAGGTAGGGCTTGGCCTTTTCCTCGTCGCTGGGCGCCGCAATGGGAATAATGCGGTATAGCCGAGCATCGAGTGCCGCGGCTATACGGCGGATGGCGCCGCCTTTGCCGGCTGCATCCATACCTTCGAAGACACAGACCACGCTGTGTTTTCTGAACCCTGGATGCCGGACGAGCCGGGCCAGACGTCCCTGAAGCTTCTTAACCTCGGCTGAATATTTTTTCTTCGGAAGGGTGAGGGACAAATCCATCTTGTCCAGGATGTGCAGGTTGTCTACCGGTGTTACCAGGGGAGCGGTCTGGGTGACGCGGGGTTTTTTGTCGCCATTCCTGTTAAGGCGCTTCTGCATGGCCACCAGCAGTGTGCGGCCGACCGTGATGGAGCGATACTGGGGATCCGCGCCTTCAACGACCAGCCAGGGCGCTTGGCCGGTGCTGGTTTCACGCAAGACCTTTTCGCTGATCCGGTTGAAGCGGTCGTACATCTTGAAGAAATCCCAGTCGCGTTTGCTTATCTTCCAACTGGTTTCAGGATCGGCTTCCAGTTCCTTGAGGCGCTTGCGCTGGGCCTTTTTGGAAAGATGAAACCAGAACTTGAGTATCAAGGCCCCCTCATCAGCGAGCATGCGCTCCAGGTGGTTGATCTCGTCGATGGCCGCCAACATATCCTTGGCCCTGGTGCGTTTGAATACCCGGTCGATGATCGGTGTGGTGTACCAGGAGCCGAAAAGCATGCCGATTCTGCCGTTGGGTGGCAGGGTCCGCCAGTAGCGGCACATGGGGGGACGCTCAAGCTCTTCGTCCGAGGGGTTGTCGAAGGCATGTGTATGAATGTAGCGCTGATCCATCCTGGTGGTTGATGATGTAAAGGGGCAGCAGGAGCTTGCGGAAGAGATACTCAGGAAATTTGATTACACAGTAGCAACCGCCTCCAGCGGTGAAAAGGCGTTGGCTTACTTGAAGGAGCATAAAGTTGATCTCATGGTTCTGGATATGATTATGGATCTCGGTATGGACGGTCTGGGCACATACAGGAGCGTACTTGAGATCCATCCCAAACAGAAGGCAATTATAGTGAGCGGTTTTTCGGAGTCGGATCGTGTGAAAGCTGCCCAGGCTTTTGGCGCGGGCGCATATTTGAAAAAACCTTATTTCATAGAAAAACTGGGGCTGGCCTTAAAGAAAGAACTTGACCGACTCGAGTGAACATGGAAAAAGTCAGCGACCTTATATCTTTTTGAAACATGCCTTTTTCGAAGGGGATTTTCGGTTGATTGGGGGTGTGGTCTCCTTCCTGAAAGCAACAATTTTTCTCTCTTGACGAAAAGGATGGACTTCAATCGTTAATGAAGCTCCCCGCCGCAGAGCGTCGGGGTATCTAACTTTACTTGTAACACTATTGTTACAAATTGAACAATTTTAACTGCTGTATCCGGCTATCAACCTGACTCTTATCTATGCTTTGATTTCGGATGTAATTGCGAATAACTTTTTCGGAGGTGGCTTCTCCTACGGT
>Ga0209287_10000279_pt1 | contig 33716 bp, 32 predicted proteins | sample PPLLak3cmMay2015_2_FD_187255 | JGI IMG/M metagenome (GOLD analysis project Ga0209287, IMG submission 187255) | Freshwater sediment microbial communities from Prairie Pothole Lake near Jamestown, North Dakota, USA - PPLs Lake P8 Core (1) Depth... | ecosystem: Environmental > Aquatic > Freshwater... | reverse complement strand
TCCTGGTTGGATCGATATCGCTGATTCTTTGGTGTTGGTTATCTGGAGATGTGATATCGTGACGAAAGAGCTTTGTATGATGAAGCCTTGGTTTTCATTGCAGTTGATGATGCATGTGTTGGTATCGGTTCCGATTAGGTCTATTTTTTTGTCGATAGTGATAGCGTATTCATGGTAGGTTCCTGGTTGTATCTGGATGATGTCGGTTGCTGATGCATGGGTGATGGCGTCTTGGATGCTGGTGTAGTTACCGTTTCCGCTGGGGTCTACAGTGATGATTTGTTGTGGTATTGGGTTTATGCTTCGTGCGGTGTATAGAGACATACTGAGGATGAGGAGGAAGGTTGTAATGGATAGGAAACGTTGGAGAGCAGGTTTTCTAGTCATCGCTGTCCGCTCTCCTTTTTCTTTCGGGATTTGAATTGTCCTCTTTCTGTGAAATAGATAAGAACGATGTTTTTGACTACTTCTGCTTCAGAATTACCGAGTTCACCGACATGTTCTTTAATGCATTCTCGTACAACAGGTGGAAAACCGACAGGAAATCTAGGATTTTTCCCCATGGTTGACTCATATATGAGTCTTCTATTTATAAATATTGCGATTCATATTAGATTCATAAATGATTCATATATGATTCATATCTGAAACACTTTATGGAGAAAAAAATCAAAGAAATAATAGACATTCTGTATGCCTTATGAACTTACACTACCAACATCTTCTCAGAAGGGCAGCTATCATAGCATTTCTCTTGTTACCCGAAAAAAAAAATTATTAACAAGCAATGGCTAGACGCATCCTTGCATCGTGATTTATTATTTTCCTGGAATGTTTTTTCTTACATTTTTCAATAAAATATAAATTACTCCGCTTGTGATGATTACTCCGATGAGGATTATAAAGATTCCCGCAGTTGGTTCATTTTGTCGTGATGGGGTGTGAATAAACAGTTTTACTGCGAGTTCTACCTGGAAGACGAGTCCTCCAGTATCACCTGCTGGTTTATCAGATGAAATGACGACCCAGGTCTCCCAACTTGTATTATAATAGCTGGATCGTTCGCTTTTAGGGACATCAAGAAAGACCTTAAAAGTGCTTGAGGTATTTGCAGGGAGATACAACGTCTCCGGTTCGACGGTTATCCAAGAGATATCCGGGATGTACGAATAGTTAGTAGTAAGCTGTTGCATGTCGGGGTTTTCTACTCGCGCAGATGCGTTCACCGAGTACGTATAGGGGTTTGTTACTTGAATGAGATACGAAATTCTCTCAGTTGGGTATCCCTCAGGCATGGAGATAGTAAGTTTTCCAGGCCAGATCTGCAAGCCTGCCTGTGCCGGAGTGGTGAGTAGCTGGACTAAAAAGACAAAGAGAATAACGAACCAGAGTATCTTCTTCACGTTCCCTCTCACCAATACCTAATATCTCTACTCTTATTTATTAGTTGTACATAGAAAAAAAAGGAAGGAAAACGGATGATTTCGATTCACTCGCTCAGTCTTTAGGAGGATATGCTGCCTTGGATATAGATTGTTGTCCGCTGTAAGGTAAAATTTGTAGTAAGGGTTGTTCCCATCGTCAAATTAAGGTCGAATCCCTGGGTACCATCTGCTGCGAGTGCAGAGTCAAGCGCAGCAGCGTAAGCATTCGTGATGTAGCCGTCTGCGGAAAGTCCAATGGTCTGCAGAGAGTATGAATCTACCGCAGGGCTCCCGTCATTGTCAAGGGCAAGCTCCATAGAATCCGTAGTTGCGTTGCTTTTAAATTGCGTATCCATGGGTACGGTGCCGTTGTTGTAGAGGGTGAAGTAGCTTGCAGCTGTCTTTTTATATGACCCTGCTTGCACAGAGCCGAAAGCATTGGTTTTTGGACTTACGTCAATATCAATACCGCCGTCAGGATCGAAAGTGACACTGATAGAGGTTTCATCTGCTAAAACCATTGGTGTCAGTACACTCAACCAGAGCATTGAGACAAGCCAGGCAAAAAGTATCTTCTTTGTATCACTTGCATATGCTACATTATATTTGTTCTTTCTGCATCCCATTTCTCATCATCCCTTAGTATCCAATCGTATAGAATCGGACAAGGGCTATGTAATTAGTTCGTAATATTTATAAGTTATTGTTTCTATGTAACGAAAATTTTCTGATAATTTTCCAATGCTCATATCAGAAAAGATGCCGTATTCAATTTGAATCTTTTTGACCAAAAAAGCTAAAATTTCTGTATTCGTTCATCTCACATTTTTTTTGAAAAAAGTATAAAAGTTATTTATGGCGTTTATTGAGTTTCCTTGATGAAGTTTATTTAAGTCGTTTGGTTAAGTCCTGGTACTTTTTAATGTTCTGATTAATATCATCTAACATCTGATGGTACGGATGTGCCATTTGTAGATATTGTATCTGACTAATCCTATTTTTTTCTTTTTTTCTCTGTAACTCTTTTAACTTATCTTCAACGAGAATAAGCTGTTTTTTCAGAATATGCAGGCTGCCCTGTATCGTTTTATCAAGAGCATATGAATGATTTATGTTTTTCCTTATCTCATCATCCTGCGGGATGTTACTCTTTTCCCATTCCTCTTTTGATATAATATTGTCTTTTAACAACAAGATGATATCAGGGTTGATGTTATCACAGGCTTCGAACTCTTCAATAACTGTCGATGGAATTGTAAAACAGTTTGGCTTGTAGATGTAGTTATGTTTCTGTTTTCTGCAATGCTCTGCGAATAAATGTAGTTCTTTTTCCGATTTGTTTTCTTTTACTTTAAATCCAATAATCTGATTGTTTTGGTCACGAATTGTTTCAATGATATCTCCTAATTTTTCATCGTCTGTATTGAGAAAAACTGATTTTCCTATTGGTTTGCTGATATCGCGTTTCTGCTTTAGCATTTCTTTAAGGGATTTCAGTATAGTAATTCCGGTTTTTTCCTTAATTTCTCTGTGCGTATTTTCAAAGCTCTCATCGCTTCTATTTTTCATGATATTATAGCGTTTTTGCTGTTTGAGTGAAAAGATATGATCTTTTGTAGGTTTTATCAAGAGATTGAAAAGGTTGGCAAACAGGATAATTAAAAATAGACATGGTATCATAAATACTAAGGGGATTATTGGAGGAGTAGATTGAGAATTATCAGGTACTACAGACTCTTCATGTTCACGGATATATACTGAGGCAAGGGCAATATTGCTGAGGTTATCATTATCTCTGACGGTTAGGATCGCAATGTAATTGCCTGGTTGTGTATAGATATGTACCGGGTTTTGTTCATAGGATAGTGTCTTATCACCAAAATCCCAGGTATAATTCATGATGATTCCATCGGGATCGTAACTATCGTTACTATGGAAGGTGATTGTTTGGTTTGCATATGCTTGGTACGGTCCGTTTGCTTGAGCAGTGGGAAGTTGTAGAGGTGCAGTGAGTCGGATAATAGTAATAATAAACTGAGTTACTCCAGTTGCTTGATCATCGTCTTTCACCTGGAGTTTTATCGTGTAATTTCCAGGATTAGAATACGAGTGAGTGATAAGGATTTCTTTTATCCATTCAGTATCAAAGAGACCATCGTTTTCGAAATCCCAGCGGTATCCAATAAGTATCCCATCAGGATCATAACTGTAATGAGCAGAGAAGATCAAAGACTGGTTCACATATCCTATCCTTGGGCCGGTAATGTTTGCTACAGGCGGAATGTTACGGGGTGGTGATGGTGGCTCGTAGGGGGGTTGTTGAATCAAATCAGGGTCAAAACCAACTGAGATTTGCTCATCCGCAAAAACGAGTTGTACGGATGAGACAATGAGAAGAATGAAGAGCAAATATACAGGAATCGTTCTGTTCATTTCCTTATCCGTCCATGCGTTGCGAGGTTTTTTTCGTTTCCATTCCATATGATGTCAATATTTAGCACGATACCGTTTGTCATTTATCATATTTAAAGTTAGACCATAAAAAAGTCAAAATGACAAAATGACAAAAAATCCTTCAAAGAAACGCAACGAGAACACCATTAGCAAAAAACGATACGCTCGTTGAAAAATGCTTTTCACGACTTATAAAATGATATCCCGAAAAGAAACACCATTGATTGTTTATGCTGCGACTGATTTAAAGGTAATTGTAAAAGACAACGGATCTCCGATTGACGAGCTCGTTGCCATAATCAGGTTTAAGTCAAACGTCAGCCAATCGATCCCCGTTGCAGGGAGATTAAGCACAAAAGTATCGTACGTGAGGTTTATAGTTGTCCAGCATACATCACCGCTTTTATTGTATTGTAACGAGAAATTATCGAATCCTGAAGACCCAGTAAGATTCCATTTGGCACCGGTCGTGGCGTTGGTCGCGTTGGTTGCCTTAATCTGTACGATGATGGGAACGCTTCCTTGGTTGGTAAGGTTGAAATACGAACCCGTAGTAGCATTAGAACTCCCGATGAGTATCGTCCCCTGATTCCATGTCGATGGGGTAACGCCAAGTGATATGTCTGCCCCAATTGTTGTAAAATGAAACACACTGCTCTCCTTCACATCCTGCCCATCACTCACAGAAACGTTCCACCAATACGTCGTCGCATACCCACTGAAATTACTATTCTTCCAATGATACGTCCCATTACCAACACTACTGTTCCACCCAAACAACACCCACGAACCACTACTATTACTATACCACCGGACCCCTAAACTTCCATCATTAAAATCTTGCACTGTGATATTCATCAACGGCGTTAAACCAATACCGGTCCCTTCATTCGCAGGACCCGGATTTGTAATCGTCGGTAACACATTTGTCCTGTTGTTCGCACTCACATTCGTATCAGACCACTGATGAATCGTTGGATTACTCGTCCAGGTGGTATAACTCCATGCCTGATAGTAATACGTCGTGTTTTCCTCACGACCGGTATCCTCACACCACGTCCCCGTATTATTATACACCTCAGTTCCTACGCCGCGCGTCCACACAGAATTCGTACTACGCTCAATATATGTACGGTTCGCCCCCGTTCCCTTCGTCCAGGTCAAATACATCACCGAACTGCTGTTCGCCTGCGCCGTCAAACCACTCGGAGCATCTGGCTTCGTCAAAAACATCAGATCATCACCCGTATCACTTGCAACGGTGTTATTCGCGTATGCCCGATAATGATACAGCTGTCCTTTCGTAAGGCTGCTGAGATCCGCTGAGAACATCGAATCATTCGACTTCGTCTGATTACTTGTATTCGTCCCATAAGCTGTCGTGGTTCCATATTCAAACCGAACCGTACAAATCTCCCCACCATCATTCTCCATATACCCCCAGAGGGTAACATTGGTTTCCTCCACTCCAGTTGATGTGTTTGTGGTAACGGTTGGAATCGTAACAGGATCAACTGCGACAAACCAGGGCCTTGCCTCTTTGAATTTTTGTAAATCATACTGTAATTCCACAGGGCCTACAGTGTAGAGATATGGCCAAAAGTCAGGAACAGAGTAAGAATACCTCACACTTGTTTTATTTCCAATTACGTTTCTCGCCCACGTCAATATCTTTGTACTATCCTCCGTCAGAACTGTTGCATCTGTGTTGCTTATCTCAAAATCAGCTGGAACATATTCTTTAATCATCAAAGAGCCAACATCGACAAACGATTCGACATCAATAGTGACATTAAAACTTCTCTCTTTTGTAGGATCAATCTTACTTGGAGTAGTCCGTAGTATATCAAAATCATACTCCTGCAACACCATGAAATTTGTTGAGAACGTAACAGGAACACCATCAATCAACGCAGTAACATCTATCGTATGTTTCCCCTCTCGTTCCGTCAGGTACTCCGCAAAATAAATTCCGTAGTCATCACCAGGTGTAATCGTCCCATTTGAAGTAGAAAGAGAAACAGTTTTTTGAGTACTATCTGTTACAAGTAATTTGATATAACCACCACGAACCGAACGTCCTTCTTTATCTAAAACAACAAGGATAAACTCGGCTACATCCCCAGGTTTATAAATGCTTTTCTTAGTATTGAGAGAGACCAAGCCCTGCAGGACTTCCTCTTTTTCTCTATAAGTCACGTTATCTCTCATTAATGCTACATCAAGTGTATATAAACTTGCTCTCAACCCCCTTGTTGGCAACAATGTAATGGAAAAGGTATCATTCCTTCCTTCTTCCATATCCAGTCCAATATTGTTACGTCTTCCTTGTGGGTCATAAACCGAAGTTTCGATTAAATTCTTTTCAGTCTCCCCTCTTTTTATCTGTTTAGGTTTTGTAAAAACCGTAGTTCCATCAGCACCTTCTTTACTCCTTACAGTATCTTTTCCATTTCGGTATTTAAAAGTGAACCTTGGCTCCTTATCGCTTGCCAACGCGATACGAGATGCACCGGTACGGGTGTCATCATAGGATACAACACTCCACCCAACCTCAATCTGATTTGACGTGTTATCTTCGTCTATGATGGTGACGCCGGTGACATAATCACCCACCGACACGTCATGCACCATCCATACCGCTTGCCATACCTGATTTATCGAGGCAGTCTTAACCAAGGAAAGATTGACGGTTTCAATGCCACCCATATCACAAGTACCAGAAATTATTTTTGCTGCACTGGGTGCCGTCACATTCACATACAGACAGTCACCAATCCGTACCGTTGGATGAGAAATTGATACCAGAAACTCCGAGCTGCTAGGTATATTGACAAATGATGCGGTACTAATTGCTACAAATAACAGGATGAAGGCAAGCATCGATGAAACGATTTTTTTCTGTGACATTATCCGAGACCACTCTCTCCGATGGTTTACGTTCTGCAGGCACACGATCCAATTAATATTCCGATAATTGGAAAAACAATTCTTTTGTACCGGTTGAATCCATGTCGTTTTTTCAGGCCTTGGAATAATGGAAGCTGTAAAAAGTTGATATGTTTTTTCATCCATCGTCTTATCAGAGAAAACAATAGAAGCTTTAGAGGGTGTGGCCACTCCATCATCATGTGAGTCTTGTCTGCCCTTACAGTTTATCACAGCTCCATCCCCTCACGATTATTCTTATGAAAACACAATATTTTATCCACTCGAGCTAAATTAGTATCTGTTCACCCCTCTACCAGTAGCGTTGAATCAAATACTATATTTTTAATACTTTTGGTAGGAAAAACATGGATGTCAAATCAACATTTCCTTGACATCCACGATACAGTACCAAAAACGTTTAAAAAAAGATTGTAGTTAGATGGATGGAGGTTTTTTAATGACCAACGCACGACGTATCATTATTATCGGTTGTGGCGCCGGTGGTGGAACTGCTGCGCAATTCGCAAGAAAAACGAATCGAACCGCATCCATAACAATTTTCGAAAAAGGGAAATACACTCAATATTCAAAATGTGGGTTGCCGTACGCGATTGCTGGGACCGTTCCATCATTTCCTGACCTAATTGAATTTTCGGAAGACTGGTTCCAGAAAGAACATATCGATGTTCATCTTGAAACAACTGTTGAAAATATCGATATCCAACATCAGCGGGTGATAGCAAAAAAAGGTTCTGAACGAATCGAAAGAGAGTTTGACTGTCTTATCCTTGCGACAGGGGCGTTCCCTTGGATACCACCGATTAAAAACATACAGAAAAATGGACAACTCTTGCAAGGCATCTCCATCCTTCGAACCATTGATGATGGGACACAGATTCTATCCCAGATTAAAAAAGGTAGAAAAGCAACGATTATCGGTGCTGGACTTATCGGGCTTGAGATGGCAGACGCCCTGAAGAGAAAAGGATTGAATGTCACCGTTGTCGAAGCGCTGCCAACCATTCTTGCTAACACCCTTGATGAGGACATGAGCGAACCAGTATCGCAGGTGTTGCAGGAGAAAATCTCGATACTGACGAACCATCTAGCAACACAGGTAGAAGAATCCAATGGTTCCATCACCGCTCTGACAACTAAAGATAACACAACAGGTGAAGAAACGAAAATCGTAACCGATCTTCTCATCATCGCAACAGGGACAAAGCCAGAGACATCTCTTGCAAAGACAATTGGCTGTACGATTGGGAAAACCGGTGGGATTCTTGTCAACGATAAAACAGAAACCTCCCTGAAAAACGTCTACGCAGTTGGTGATTGCACAGAATATACTGATTTTGTTACCAAGAAACCTCTCTGCATTGGTCTGGGAAGTATTGTTGTACGACAAGGGATTACTGCGGGGACCAATGCTGCAGGTGGAATGTATTCGTTACCAGCAGGGGTGCTCTTAACGAGAACCTCAGAGTTCTTTGGTATAGAAATTGCTGCAGTTGGCCCTGTCAAACAGGACATGAAAAACATGGCGCTGGTGACAGGGAAATACCGAGGGTTCTCAAAGCCAGAGTATTTCCCGGGCAAAGATTCTATCACCATCAAGGTCGGTGCCCAAGAAGAAACCAGACAGATCGTCTGTGCTCAGGCTGTCGGAAGCAACGCAGCGCAACGGATCAACACCCTCGCGTGCGCGGTTCTAAGTAAAATGACTATTGAAGAGTTCCGGAAGCTTGAAACAGCGTACGCCCCACCAATCGCCCCAACGCTTGACGCACTGACCTTAGCCTGCGATGTTGTTGCGTTGAAATTCGCGCGGAAAAGAAGGGAGCTATGAGGATTGTACATCTTGCAGATACGCATCTTGGGTATTCTGCATACAGAAAAGTAACCGAAGAAGGGGTGAACCAACGGGAGATGGACGTGTATGATGCGTTCACCCGATGTATTGATTATGCAATAAAAACAAAACCCGATCTTGTCCTTCACGCTGGTGATCTATTTGATTCTGTCCGTCCAACAAATCGGGCGATTACTATTGCGATTCAACAGATTCTTCGTCTGTCAAAAGAAAAGATTCCATTTGTTGTGATCTCCGGGAATCATGAGACGCCAAAACTCAAAGAGACCGGGAACATCTTCACTATTTTTGAGCATCTTGATTTTGTGTATCCTATCCATAAGAATCACTATGAAGCAATCTCATTGAAGCGGAACGATGAAACGGCATGCATCCATGCGATTCCACAGTGTCAAACACCGGATGAGTTTGACATCAATATGAAAAAAATTTCAGTGGATAAGAATGCGGATTATAATCTGTTGCTTGCGCATGGAGCTGTAAAAGGTATCAAGGAATTCAAAATGAACGAATTTAACGAGTTGTTCATCCCGGTAAAAAACCTTTCGCAGGAGTTCGACTATATCGCGCTTGGTCATTATCATATGTACACAAAACTGCAGGAGAACGCGTTTTATGCAGGCTCAACAGAGCATCTGAGTTTCACCGAGGCAGACTCTCAGAAAGGATGTCTTGAAATCGATCTTGGAAAAAAACTAAAACACCGATTCATTCCTCTAGAAACCAGGATCATGATTGATGTGCCATCTCTTGATTGTTCAGCGCTTCGTATCGAGCAGATCGTACAGAGAGTTAAAGAAATCATCCATGGGATCGAACCAAAGGATAAGATAATCCGACTTCGCCTGGAGAACATCCCTGCACATATTCAACGAGGTATTGATTATCATCAGATCCGAGAGCTTGGGAAAACCGCTGTACATTTTGAGGTTAAACCGATACCTGTGAAAACCGATAAAACAATTGTAGGGGAAGAATACAAAATGAAATCACTGGCAGATGAGTTTGGAAAATTCCTCACTACTCAACAGTACCCTGAAGAAAAGATGCTGCTAACTCTAGGGTTGCAGTACATTCAAAAGGTTGAAGAACAAGAGAAAAAACCATGATCCTGAAATCAATCCGTCTGAAAAACTTCCGAAAGTTCAAAGATAGTTACGTTGAATTCCCCGATGGAGTCACGGGTGTTGTGGGGTTAAATGGGGTTGGAAAATCAACCCTGTTTGAAGCAGTCGCATGGACACTCTACGGCCCTGTTGCTGCCCGAACCTCAACAGAGCAGATTAAACGGGAGGGCGCCACACCTTCCGAGTCATGCCGAGTTGAGCTTGATTTCATCTTCGATGACGATGCATATCATGTTGTTCGAGAGATGAGTGGAAAGAATCTGTCTGCATCAGGCAGCGCGACCGTCAATGGAAAACTAGCAGTAAACGGCGCGGAGGTTCTGAGTAAATTTATCCAGAAGAGGCTTGGGATGGATTGGAAATCGTTCTACACGTCAATTTTTGCCAAACAAAAAGAACTGAACACTTTGTCATCGATGAACCCCAGTGAACGAAGACAACTTATCTTACGGATGCTAGGGATCAACGCAGTCGATGAGATCATCAGTCAAATTCGTTCAGATATGAAGGAGAAGAAAAATCTCATCGAGAATCTCGCTGGCGATCTTGTGAATGAACATGGTCAAAATAAGATGAAAGCGTTCGAACAGGATATCCAACTTCAACAGCAGAAACAAAAAGAACGATTTCGTTGTATCGAAGAACAAAGGAAACAGCTTCAAAAAATATCAGAGGAGCTTTCGAAAATAAAAAAAGACTGCGAAGTAAAAAAGATTTCCTATGAAAAATTGATGACAAGCTCAGAACAACTTGAGGAGAAGAAAAGTAAATCCGAGAAGATACAACGCTTGGAAAACGACATCAAAATATTGGAAAAAACATTTCGCGAACGAAAAGAAACCCTTGAAAAACTGAACGAGATACTCCGTCTCTTTAAGAATCTTGATAAAGAACTCCAAGATTTTGAGAAACAACAGGATAAAAACACGATTTTAATACAAACTGTTATAAAGAAAAAAGAGCAGAACTCGACCCTCTCTGCTCGACTCAGAGAGGATATCAAAGAATTAACCGCAAAAAAAAATTCAATAGAAAAAATGGGACCGCAGGCAAAATGCCCGACCTGCGAACGAGTACTAGGAGACCAACAAAAAAAATTAATCATAGCGTTTACAGAAGACCTTGATGAAAAAAACCATGAAGCCCAACGACTCCTTGATGAACAAAAAGAATTACAAAGAGAATTCGATAGATACTCTCGTGAAAAACAAGCGCTGCAGAAAAAAAATATATTCCTGCGCAGTCGAGTTGTCGAACGAGAAAAATCCCTCAGCACCGTCCGGCATACAACCCAGGAGATGGAACGAGAAAATCAAGAACTGGAACGTAAAAAGAAAGACCTGAAAACTCTCGGTACCGTTGATTTTGATGAAAAACAATATAAACTGATTCGAAACCAGATCAATAAAGCATATACCATTTACCAAGGATCTCTCGCTCAATTGTACGAGATAAAAGAAAAACAACAAACTATTGCAGTAGAGATAAAGGAACAAGAAGGAGAAAAAAAACTCATCGAACAGCGGATAAAAACCTATGAAAACAACATTGAAGAACAACAAAGACTGGAAAAAAAACTTGAAAACGAGCGAACGGAAGCCCAACGCCAGAACATGCTTTCTGAGGTCATGGAGTCTTTCCGGACGTATCTCATCTCTCAGATTCGCCCTATGCTTTCTGCTCATGCATCAGAACTTTTTAATGAACTTACCGATGGGAAATACTCACAAATAGAACTGGATGAAGATTATGATTTAATAGTCTACGACCATGGAGCACCCTATAGCATTGAACGGTTCTCCGGGGGGGAAGAGGATTTGGCGAACCTTTGCATCAGGCTAGCGATTTCGGAAATCATCACGGAACGAGCAGGCAGTGTCTTTCAATTTGTTATCTTAGATGAAATTTTTGGCTCGCAGGATCAGATACGCAAACAGAACATCATTAAAACACTCAACGGCTTCGCCTCAAAATTCAAACAAATCTTCCTAATCACCCATGTTGAAGATATCAAACATTTCACAGAACATACGATGACGATATCTGAGGATGAATCAGGGATTAGTTCAAGTAAGATAGAATAAAAATAAAAAAAAAATGATGGGTTGTTTATTTTCGGAAGCGTAGTCTTCGTTTCGGTTTCTCAACAGACGTTGGCTGTTCTTCGCAAGAAGGTGGAATTTCGATGTCTGCTTCAGTCGTCTCTGAAGTTGGAATCGTCGTGTGCTGGTGCTTTAAATGTTCGACAGAGGTGAACAGTTTCGTGAAGAGCTCTTCGTTGGTGGCAAACCAGCTCTGCCAGTTGCGGAGTTCCTCTTTGAGTTGTTTGTTCTCAGATTCGGTTTCCTCATATAAGCGAAAGAGTTTTGTGAGTCGCTCTTTTTCTTTTTCGTATTCCATTGAGACTGCTTCAAATTTCGGTTTGAAATCAGCGAACTGTTCAAAGCCACGTAGCTCTTCAACTTGTCGTTCTAATCCTTGGATAACCTCATCCTTTGTCGTCAGTTCTCCATGCATTTTGTCTAAATTCGTTTCCAGTTGCGTCCGTATCGTGTCGAACCTCATGACTTGTTGTTTCATATCATCCATTTGTTGGACTGCTTGGGCTCGTTCGTCAAGTTTCTGTGTCAGAGTTTGGATACGAACAGTCGCATCTCGTTCAAATTGCATGTGCATCTGTTCCGTATCTCGTATTCTCTCTTCGAGCTCTACGACTCGTTTCTCTTGTGCAGATAAGGATTCTTCCTGGTTTTTGTAGGCGTCCCAGAGTTTTATCAATCGTTCTTTTTCTTTCTCAAGCTCCATGCTGTATCGTCGAGCCCCTTCAGTTGCTTCGTCTCGACGTCGCTCTGCTTCAGAAAGGCGATCTTCAAACGATCGCATCATGGAATCCATTTTGTTTAATCCTTCGAAACTGAGCATGCTTTGGATTTTTGCGAGATCCTCCATACCTTTAGAAAAGGAACTTTTTACAGAACCAAGTTCCGTTGATGCTTCTTGCAATTGTTCCATAAATGAGTCTTTTACTCCTTTCACGCCTATACCACCTACTTTTTCTTCAGTCATAAATCATGCCGTCCCATATAACATATAATTGAATACTCCATCATGCGAATAATGTTGATGCTATTTAAGGGTTATTATTTATTGTGCTTTTTGCAAAAGAATCGCGAGCCGCTAAACTAATAAACTATTATTTGTATACTATTCATTAAATTTAGAAAACAAAATTGGAGATAGAAAGGGATGGGATTACTCGAGAGATTCAGAGAAAGTAGATTTTCGAAAATGATGTTTAAGATTTTTGGGAAGAACCATGCGAAGATTGGTATCTATGGTCCCCCAAACGTTGGGAAAACCACGCTGGCTAATCGAATTTTGCGGGATTGGACTGGGGATATCATGGGCAGTGTTTCGGAGGTTCCTCATGAGACACGACGAGCGAAATGGAAGAACAACATCAGAATTGATAATGGAGGATCTTCGCTAACGATGGATCTTGTGGATACACCAGGGATTGCGACAAAGATTGATTTTAAAGAATTTATGAACATGTATGGGATGACAAAAGATGATTCACGGGTGAGAGCAAAAGAAGCCACCGAGGGAGTGATCGAGGCGATCCGATGGCTTGATGATATTGATGGTGTCGTCTTGGTCATGGACGCGACACAGGATCCTTTCACGCAGGTCAATGTCACTATCATAGGGAACCTTGAGGCACGAAATCTGCCGATCCTTATTGCAGCAAATAAGATTGATGCGGAAAACGCAAGTCCTGCAACATTAAAATCCGCATTTCCCCAGCATCCGGTGATCCCTATCAGCGCTCTGACCGGATATAATACGGAGAATCTCTATACGATGATGGTCAAAGAATTCGGGAAAAAAAGACATAAGCAGAGGAGGTAAAAACCATGGTGAAAAAAGACAGTGGCATTACATTTAACCTTATCTCGCATCAGAAGCTTGAGCATTTCTCTTCGTCAGATAAACTAAAGTATATTCTGAATGAGGTCAAAGAAGGAAGAATCCTTGTGTTGGAACATGGTTTGACCCCGACAGAACAGGCACAGTTGATCGAACATACCATGAAAGAGATTAACCATGATACCTTCATCGGTATTGAGATCGGTGGATACGAAAATGAAAAAGTGGGGTTCTTCCAACGGGTTTTTGGTGTCGCAAAAAAACCTCGGATGACCGTGATTGGGCCAGCACATCTGCTTCGGATGGTTCATAAAGATAATGATATGATAGAGACGACGATTATACCTGGGAAAGGAGTCAATTAATGCCACATCAATGTCTGAAATGTGGTCATGTGTTCGAAGAAGGCTCCTCGCAACTCCTGAAAGGATGCCCCGGGTGCGGGGGAAATCGGTTTTTCTTCACAAAACAACCGTTAAACGAAGTGGAACGAGACGTGATGAGCAAGGAGATCGGCCAGGATCTCACCACAAGGATCATGGAGCTAGCGGTTGAAAAGCATAAGGAGACGCTCAAAGGCACCGAAGCATGGATAACGCTCAAACCGAAAGATCTGCGCAGGATGATAGAGGATCAGATCGAGCAGAAGAAACCAGAAAAGGAAATGAACCTGGCTGAACCAATCAGTGATGATCAACGCAAGGCGATTATCGATAAAATCAAAGCAGAGGCAGATCATTCTGATAGACCGGAGACGATTGGGGTGGAGCAACCAGGGAAATATGATATTGACCTCAAAGGACTCCTGGAGAAAGAACCTATCGTGATTCAAAAGGATGGGACCTATACGATTCATCTCCCGTCTCTTTTTAAAATGCGGGAAGAAAAGAAAAAATAATGCCTTGTCTCCTTGGAAGATTCTTTCCATTACCTTTTTATCGAAGTCAAAGATACAGCTTTGGTTGATGTTATGAAATGGTACGATGAGGTTGAATATATCCGGAAACAAGCGATGAAGAACAACGAGTTTTTCGCAAATTCTCTACCGATGATTGCCAGTGAGAATGTCCTGTCTCCGTTATGCAGAGAAATGTTGATTACTGATTTTCATGGTAGATACGCAGAAGGAACTCCGGGGAATCGGTATTATGAGGGATGCAAATATTTTGACCGTGTGGAAGAAAAAACCATGGAACTTGCAAAAAAATTATTCTCTTGCAGGTATGCTGATGTGCGACCGACCTCAGGGACGGTTGCCAACATGGCGGTGTTGAAAGCACTGATAAAACCAGGGGAGACCGCAACGGTTCTTGATACCGCAAATGGTGCTCATATCTCGTTTGGGAAATATGGTGCTGCAGGCGTCCGCGGGATTAATCTTGTTTCGTTCCCGTTCAGCAATGAGGAGATGGTTATTGATGTGGATGGAGCGGTGAAACTCATCCGGCAGGTCAAACCAAAGCTTGCGTTGTGTGGTCAATCGGTGTTTCTGTTTCCGACTCCTTTGAAGGCGATCGCTGAGGCAGCCCATGAGGTCGGTGCATACGTTGTGTATGATGCTGCTCATGTACTAGGATTGATCGCTGGGAAGCGCTTCCAAGACCCACTGCGAGAAGGGGCTGATGTGATGAATGGGAGCACCCATAAGACATTGCCTGGTCCGCAGGGTGGTATGATCCTATCAAATCACACACAGGATACTGAGGAAGAGAAAGCGTTCTTGCGTAAACTCGGTTTTGGCGTTTTCCCTGGTGTGACCTCCTCGTATCATCTGCACCATGTGGCTGCGAAAGGGATTGCGTTTGCTGAGCATCTTGAGTTTGGTGAGGCATACGCAGATCAGACCATTAAGAATGCAAAACGACTCGCACAGGCACTCTACGAGCAAGGGTTCAAGGTGTTTGGGGAGAAACTTGGTTTTACGAAATCACATCAGGTCCTTGTAGAGATAGGCCCGGGGAAAGGCAAGGAAGCCTCTAAATTACTTGAGGATGCTGGGATTGTCACCAACATGAATATGATCCCTGGTGATGTCGATCCATTGAATCCCTCAGGGTTACGGTTGGGTACACCGGAGCTGACTCGTATCGGGATGATGGAAAAGGAAATGGACGATGTCGCGGTTTTTTATGCTCGAGCGTTACTGAAGAAAGAAAACCCGAAGAAAATCAGAGATGATGTCAAAGAATTCCGAAAGGACTTCCAGGAACTCCATTATTGTTATAAGGAAGGGTTCCGAGGATATGATTATTCCAAGTTGATTTAACATGCGGGTGGCACTTTCCGGTACCCCCGGAACCGGAAAAACCTCAGTTGCAACGGTCTTGAAGAACCAAGGGTACAGCATTGTTCATTTGCACACGTTTGCTAAAGAGAATCATTGTATTGCGGGGGTTGATAAGAAAAGGAACTCCCAGCTTATTGAAATGGTGAAGTTGGATAAAGCAATTCAGAAAAACTTTCCATCAGATGCATTGGTTTTTTTTGATGGGCATATAGCGCATCTTCTGAAAACGATGGAGAAAGTGATTCTCCTTCGGTGTCATCCTACGAAATTAGAAAAAAGGCTTCTGAAAAAAAAATGGAGTGCGAAAAAAAGAAGGGAGAACATCGATGCGGAGATTCTTGATGTCATCCTTTGCGAAGCGGTTGAACGTTATCCTTCAGAGGATATTTTTGAGATTGATACAACCAAAAGAACCGCTAATGAGACTGCTGCGGTCATCGGAAGGATTGTGAATAAGAATTTTCAATCAACAAGGACCTATGGTATTGGTCAGATTGATTGGTCTGAGGAAATCCTTTATAAGGATCATAGATAGGAGCAGTTATGGTATTAGATAGAACACGAGAGAGAGCCGATCCTTTGTTAACGGTGATTGCAAAACGATTTACTATAATTAACCCTGATCTTCTCACATGGTGTGCGCTTCTTTTTTCAGTCATTGCAGGTGTGTTTTTTTATTTTTCAACACCATCATCTGAGCTGCAGAATTTCTTTTTGTTGTTTGCCGCTCTTTTTGTTTTTCTTAACGGGTTGTTTGATGCAGTTGACGGAAAAGTTGCAAAACTGACTCATAAGGTGTCTGTTCGAGGTGATTATCTGGATCATGTGCTCGATCGGTACGCTGATGTGTTCATGGTTGGTGCACTTGCATTGAGTCCTTGGTGTCGGTCTCCTATTGGGTTGTTGGCTATGATTGGTGTGTTGCTCACCAGTTATATGGGGACTCAGGCCCAAGCTATTGGTTATAAACGTGATTATTCTGGTTTGTTAGGACGGGCGGATCGACTGGTGCTGCTTATTGTTTTTCCGGTGGTCCAGCATATCGCGCTTGGTCTTTCTTTTCAGTTACCGGGGGGTCTTACAATGATTGAGTTGGTGTTGGTGTATTTTGCGGTTGTTGGGAATATCACTGCGATTCAACGGTTTTTTATTACAATGCGGTGGTTCCGTGGGAATCGGATGTAAGGAACCTGAAAATTTTTTCAATGGTTCATTTCTAGGAAGTAAGTGCTTTTTGAATGAAGATGTATGGTAATGATAGTGACGAATCGGACGAGGGGGAAGGGAAAAACATTAAGGGGATTAAATGAAGAATAAGACCCTTCCTCCGCTTTTCAAATAATAGTAGATTTTTTATCAGTATATAAAATTTTCTGTGATTTTTCATTACATTTGTTACAAGATTCTGTCATTTTCTTTCCTGGTCGAATTTGATACAATTATGTTTTTATTTGTGTTTAGGTTCTTTTGAGAACATGAAGGAATTTTTTATAGATTTTTTCTGAGGAAAAAATCAAGGGTATTCCTTTGAACTGGCAGTCATCGCAGATGTAGCCTCGTGCGAAGTAGGGGAGTCGTGCTGATGCTGTCATCATTGAATGAGTGTTTTTGCTTCCGCAGAGTGGGCAGGCGATTATCTCCATAATCTCATCAATGATATGTTATAGCATAGCATGTATTTAAATTTTGCGTCGAAAAAAGACACTTTTACAGGGGATTCTTAGAAAAAAAACATAAATAACTCATATCGACATAGGTACCAAAAATTAAAGTAGAACGGCTTGTTATTCACCACGGAAAATCATGACATCCGAACAAAAAAAAGCGGTACTCATCTCCCTTGACGACCCTACCGCAGAGATCACCCAGCTCGCAGAAACCCTTGGCTACAGCATCCTGAAAACATTTATCCAACACCGAACAACCCCTGATGTCAATTACTACATCGGCAGCGGAAAAGTAGATGAAATACACGACTACTTCGAAGAGACCAATGATACCATTGACCTCATCATCGTCAACGGCGAACTCAAACCATCACAATGGTTTACCTTAGAAAAGAAACTAGAAACAAACGTCTACGACCGCATTAGACTCATCCTTGCTATCTTCGAAGAACATGCAGAACGACGAGAAGCACTCCTTCAGGTAAAACTCGCACAACTCCAATACGAACGACCCTACGTCAGAGAATTAATCCACCGCGCAAAGGCAGGAGAACACCCCGGGCTCATGGCCGGAGGAGAATACCAGGTTGACGATTACTATGAAATGATCAAAAGACAGTCAAAGAAAATCAAAGAAGAACTCCAAAAAATCAGAGAAAACAGAGAGCTCCAACGACAAACCAGAACCCAGAGCGGCTTTTACTCTGTCTCCCTCGCAGGATATACAAACGCAGGAAAAAGCAGCCTCATGAACCTGCTGTCGGGGGAAAAAGTAAAAGTCGAAGAACAACTGTTTTCTACACTCTCAACAACAACGCGAAGTATTTCATCAAAAAACAAAGAAAAACAAATCCCCATACTCCTCACCGACACGGTTGGATTTATCGAAAACCTCCCAGCCTGCATCATCGATGCATTCCACTCGACACTTGAGGAAATCGAACTGGCCGACGTCGTCATCTTAGTCGTAGATGGTAGCGAAGCAAAAGAAGTCGTGGAGAAAAAACTCCGCGTGTCAATAAACGAATTACGCAATATTGGTGTTGGAGCACCTATCATTATTGCCTTAAACAAAATCGATCTAATCGATACAACAGCACTGAAAAACCTCCAAGAGTATCTCGAAGACATAGGAATTATCGAAGATCATACCATCGTTGCACTCTCCGTAAAAGAACAGAAAAACATCAAAGATCTACTCAAGACAATTTATGATTCGTTACCTCATATGGTGAAAATAACATTCCAGCTCCCCTTAGAGGAACACTCGCAACAGTTCATATCGCAGCTCTATGATAAAACCAAGGTGCTTCACATTACCTACGGTTCAGAGATCACGGTCGAAGTCGAATGCAATGAAAAAATCAAAGAAAAACTCATCGCTACTGCTCGTGCAATCAAAGGATTGATTCTGTAAGAAAACAAAACTCTTATACGCTGTATTTGTATTTCATGTCCCAAGGGAGTATGTTATGATGAATATGAAAAATCAAGGAAATTTACAACAGCTGATAACAATCATAGGACTTATTCTTTTTGGAACAATCGGACGATACGTCCTTTTCGGGATGGGAGTACAACCATTCCCTAACTTCGAAGTCATCATGGTGGTGACGTTCCTTGCGATCATGCTCATAAGATCACCACTGGCACTCATCGTTCCTCTTATTAGCATGATTGGCAGCGACCTTCTCATTGGAAATCCAATATTTGTCGGGGATCAAATGAACAGAATCGTGTTATTCACCTATTCTGGATTCGCGATTATCGGACTTATCAACCTGCTCAACAAAAATCGACTCTGGGACAGTCTTGGAAAAGCACGTTTGAAAAGCGTTGGTCTCATAGCGGGACTTGGGATTGGATTCGTCCTGCTCTACGACATCTGGACAAACATGGGCTGGTGGTACCTGATGTACCCTCACGACATCTCCTCCCTCGCCATGGTGTATACCGCAGGGTTACCATTCATGCTGTATCATCTGATATCAGGAATCGTCACCTTCTGTGCGATCGGGCTTCCGGTTCTCCTCTATGTTGCGAAGAAGAATGACCAGATGCACCTCCCTTCGTTCCATCTAAAAATGATCCATAAGATCCCCGCAGTGCTTCTCGTCCTGAGCCTTGTCGCGTTATCATTCACGGGAACTGCACTAAAAGTGCCCCAGCGAAGTGAGGTCTGGGTGGAGAAATCAGATCAAACAAGTGTTCGGATCATGATCAGCGGTGACGGCTGGACCCTGTCAGACAATCTGGTCGCCTATCAGGGGGATACTGCATTGTCTTTATTAGAGCGAAGCGCACAACAAAATGGATTTTCTGTGGAATCAACCTATTATGCACAGTTTGACTCCACATTGGTAACATCCATTCACAACGCTGTCAGCGGAACTGACGGGAAATACTGGCAGTACTATGTGAACAACAAACTCCCTGACATCGGGGCAGACAAATGTATCATTACAAACGGTGATGTTCTGACGTGGAGTTTTGAGGTACCACCCAGTTAAGGAATAACACTTCATCCCCATCTTTTTTTAACAATTTTTTTCGTCAAGGGTACGAATCTTCTTACGAATCACGCTAATCGACAGAATGACAAAAAGAAACGCAAGGACAAGACCGGAGAGCACCCCAAAGAACTCATAAGAGACAAGAAAATTATAGAATCCATGAAGAAAAATCGCGAGGAGAAAATATGGAAGAACGCCCAAGAACGATGATTGTCGCATCACTGTTTTTCCAAAACCATACCCTGTTAACGCTGTCGCTGACGCATGCAGCAGACAACCTCCAACGCTTCGCATCGCCATTAACACAAAAAAGATGACAAAGCCTTCTGATAAAAAACTATACCCATAAAGGAGATTTTCCGTAGCAGAAAACCCTAGCCCAGCAACAGCTCCGTAAATCAAGCCGTCTTCTAACTCACGAAGATTATTTTTTACTGACCGAAGACGCAACGCAAGAGGTTTCGTAAACTCCTCAACAACAGGTGCAACGACTATGACTAGAAGAAAGGGGGTAATTTCACTTGGAGATAATGCAGATACCAGCGGTATTTCAAAAATGATTTCTAAAATTAAAGAAGCAACGACAGCAATTGTTGCTCCCCATAAGAAACACAGAAAAATGGAGAACCATTGTTGACGATGACATCGTTCTGTGTTCCGTATCCATATGGTATATATAAGTGGGGGGAGAAACGAAAGAAAAACAAGAAGACCCCAGGTAAGAAGTGATGTCATTACCAGAATAAAACACGTATGTCTTTATTATGTTTTTTAAAACTTATAGTAATATTCACCGTTTTGTTTCTGTTGACGGTCCATATAGGAATCTGGTTTGTTCACACGAGGTCGTTTGGTTTCTTCATCACGCCGGAATGTGATGTCGACATTTTTCAAGAATCGGTTCATCCCCTCATGAAGGCTGAACGGTCCCTGCGCACGTCCCTGTTTCCCCGGTGCACCATCGAAGACAATCAACGCATCACTGACCATGTCTATAAAATACACATCATGGTCGACAATCATAGCGGATTTCCCTGATTTCTCTATCAATCGACGTAACATCCGTGAGACGATCATCCGTTGTTGACTATCAAGGTACGCTGATGGTTCGTCAATGAGGTAAATATCAGCTTCTTTGACAACGGATGCTGCGATCGCGACTCGTTGGAGCTCACCACCAGACAAGGTCATCAATTCACGGTCTTGAAGGTATTTTAGATGAAGTGCGTCATGAACCTCAGCTTGTAAAAACGAGGAGGAGAAGAGTTGTGGTGCGAATCTCTCAAAATACTCATGGACGGTTCCTTCAAAATCAGGAGTAATATACTGGGGTTTATAACTTATTTTAAGATCATATTCGATGGTGCCTTTCGTCGGTTGTATCACTCCAGCAAGCATTTTGACAAATGTTGTTTTTCCGATCGCATTAGGGCCGACGATCCCAACGAGTTCACCTTGTCGGATGATCCCTTGTTCAACTTGAAGAGTGAAATCCTCAAATTCTTTGAACAGGTTGTCATAGGAGACTAGGATCCTTAGGCCTTGTTGTGGTTTTGGGGGGCTTGCGAAAAACTCTATTTTCGTACCAAAACGGATATTTTCTTCTTTCATATACCCGGAGAGATACGTGTTGATCGCATGTCGTACCGCTCGTGGGAATGTCACGACTCCGTAAGCGCCCTCAGTACCGTACATGATATGGACATTTTCACACAGGAAATCCAAGACCGCTAAATCATGCTCAACTACGATGACTTTTTTTTGCTTAGAAAGATCTTGGATAATCCGCGCGACTTTTAATCGCTGGTAAATATCTAGATAAGAGGTTGGCTCATCAAAAAAATACAAATCAACATCTTTGACCAGGGCAGCTGCAATCGAAACAAGCTGAAGCTCCCCACCTGAGATCGTTCCTTTCTCAATCTCCTTGTCAAGAAGATGAGAAATCCCAAGTTTTGTGACAACCGTATCAAAATTATTTGTCGTATCTGAACTTTTCAGTACGTCTCTTATTTTTCCTTTGACGATTCGCGGGAGTTGATCAACATACTGTGGTTTGAGTACGCAGGTCATGTTCTGTTCTGAAAGTGCCTTAAAATGTTCAAACAGCTCCATTCCTGCATAGTATTCAAGCACAGGGTCCCATGATGGTTTCTTTTTGCGATACTCCCCAAGGTTGGGGACGACCTGTCCTGCGAGGATCTTAATCGCGGTCGTCTTTCCTATCCCGTTCTGACCAAGGATACCAACGCAGCTTCCTTTTTTCGGTATCGGAAGTCGATACAGTCGAAACCCGTTTTTCCCGAATTGATGGACAAGGTCTTCTTTGAGTTCTTCAGCAAGTCCGATAATCTTGATAGCTTCGAAAGGGCATTTATTCACACAGATGCCGCAGCCGACACAAAGCTCTTCGGAGATGATTGGTTTGCCGTCTTCGCCCATCACAACGGTTTCATCGCCAGCGCGCACTCTGGGACAGAATTTGATGCATTCCTGCGCGCATCGCTTTGATGTACACCGGTCTTTGAGCACTATTGCGATTCTCATATCTGCGAACACCGAGAAGAAACATGTTCTTAAAAGGTTTTTTGATGATGGATAATCGTGAAGTGTTATAAAAAAGCAAATGATACAATCAAGCTAAGGTGAAGCCTAGTGGAGATTGATTTGTTTCTTTGGCCCATGCTTATACCAATGATTTTACTGTTTTTCTATTGTATGCGATATAAAAGAGATGTCCTTTTGGAAATCGGGAGTATCACAGCAGCCATGATATTAATCGTTCTTTTGTATTGGCCGTTGCTTACGAGTAATTTTCTTCTTTCGTACACCTACACAGGTGTAAAAATCCTTCTCTTCATTGTTCTTCCTCTCATTGTTTTCTTGTTAATTAATCGCAATTTCACATCACTTCGATGTTCAATATATGGGATTCAAAAAAAGGGGATGAAAAAAAGCATTGTTTGGTGTATTATCTTTTTACCGTTCATGCTCATTGTAACAGCACTGATACAATATGTTTATGGAATAACTTGGAGTGCTGACTTGGTTGCTGGTGTCATCAGTTTTTTTGAAGCCTTCACTGAAGAATTCTTTTTCAGAGGCATTCTCTTTATTTTCTTAATACAAAAGACCAATATGAAAATAGCATCTGTGACTTCGTTTATGAGTTTTACACTCATGCATCCACAAAATCTTACGACCATTTTCATTCTTGGAACAATCGTACAAGGGATTCTTACCCTAGAAATCGCGCGAAGATCACAAAATATAATTGGATCGTGGGTGTTGCACGGGAGTAATCGATTTTTTACTCTGGTATTGCTCCCGTTGTTGATGTAATATGTTTCCTAGTATCGTCCGAACGTGTGGCGAGGAGGTCCTCTGAATGATTGTTGTCGTTGCTCAAACCGTCGTAAAAAAGGAATCTTGCGAAAATCTGGGATATCTGCCCGTTCAATCTGGAAATCGTCATTGCTTTGTACACGTCGGAAGTTGTCATGGTCTCGTTCGGTTAGCAGCGTGATCGCTGCGCCGTTTGCCCCAGCTCGGGCGGTCCTGCCAATTCGATGCACATATTCGGTTGGTGTCTTTGGCACATCATAGTTGTAGATATGGGTGACGTTTTTGATATCAAGACCGCGTGCTGCGACATCGGTTGCTACCAGCACCTTTGTTTTTTGGGTTTTCAACGCATCCAGAGAGCTTGATCGTTTTTGTTGTTTCATTCCTCCATGGATTGCGGAGGCGCGGATGCCTTGACGCGCAAGATTCTTTGATACCGCGTCAGACTCTCTGCGGGTCCCACAAAACACAATGGACAACCCATCGGTATTGCGGTTGAGCAAATGAACAAGAAGAGAGAACTTTTGGTTCTGCTCGTAAATGTCATAATAAATCTGTTTCAATTTACTGTGATCAACATACGATTGGGTTTTGACGATCATGGGATTTTTTAGATGTCTTCTAGCGAGACGATGAACCTCCTCGGAGATAGTAGCGCTGAACATCAGTAACTGTCGTTGCGAAGGTATGTAGCGGATGATATCTTCGACATCGTCGACAAACCCCATCTCGAACATTTTATCGGTTTCGTCAAGGACAAGAATTCTGATTGTGCGTAAATCAATGGTTCCTCTGCGGAGATGATCAAGCATTCTACCAGGAGTTCCGATGACAATCTCAGATGAGCGGATGTCGCGTATTTGTGGTCCGATGCTCACACCACCGTACACGCTCGTGGTCCGTATCCCAAGGGTTTTTCCAAAATCCTTAAAGACGTCTGTGACCTGTACGCACAGTTCTCGTGTAGGAGTCAGAACAAGTGCTTGCAGACCGCGCCCAGGATTAATTTTATTTAGGATGGGAAGACAGTACGCGAGTGTTTTTCCAGATCCCGTCTCTGCTTGGCCAACGACATCTTTTCCTTGGATTATTTCAGGGATACATTTTTCCTGAATTACCGTCAGTTCCTTAAATTCTTGTTCATGTAGTTTTGCTAGGAGTTTTGTATGTATGTTAAGTTGTTCACATTTCATTATTTTCACCTTACTATTCAATTATTGTATCATCTGTAGTTTCTTTCAAGAACAAACCGTTTTTTCTTTATCTCAAATTTTTTTGAAAAAAAGTATTATCAGATCGGCTTGTTGTTGGAAGAATATTATGCCTTCTTTACGTTTTTTGCTTGTGGTCCTCGATCTGATGTTTCAATCTCAAATTCAACTGCATCTCCCTCATTAAGAGATGTTTCCATTGGGACTGCGCTCCGATGAACGAAGACTTCTTTTCCATCCTCGCATTGGATAAATCCGTATCCCTTTCTTGCATTATACCATTTTACTGTTCCTTTCATGTTATTCACGTTTTCCTCAGATTCTATCTGAATTTTTACAAAGAACAAAAACAAAAAGATTCAATTAGTCGAATTTACGAAACTAGGAAACTCTTATTTCTATTCCTTTTGGCTCGCTATAACTTTATCTCCTTTATATAGTTTTTCACAGGACGGGTTATTTCCTCCTGTTGTTCGATGGTTATCGAATTTTTACATGACGATATGAATATCAAGTTTTTGTGCCAGTTCTTTGTATCGATTTCGAATCGTTACCTCGGTAACTCCCGCAATCTCTGCAACCTCGCGTTGTGTTCGCCGTTCACCGCACAGAACAGAGGAGATGTAGAGAGAGGCTGCAGCGAGTCCTGTCGGACCTCGTCCGCTGGTCAGTTCTTGATTTACTGCATGTCCTAATATTTCCAGTGTTTTTGCTTGAACATTGTTACTGAGTTTTAATTCACTGCAGAATCGTGAGATGTAATCTTTTGGTGTGGTCGGCATTAATTTTAATGCAAGCTCTCGGGAGACATATCGATAGTTTCTGCCAATCTCTTTTCGTGATATCTGTGCGATTAAACTAATTTCGTCTAATGTCCGTGGTACATGACATTGTCGGCATGCGGCGTATAATGAGGCGGCAGTCACCCCCTGGATGCTTCTTCCTCGAACTAGGTTTTTCAACGCTGCTTTTCGATAAATCATTGCTGCGGTTTCTCGAACAGATCGGGGAAGACCCATCCCTGATGCGAGTCTGTCGATTCCTGAAAGGGCAACTGCGAGGTTCCGCTCGGTTGCATCACTGATACGGACGCGACGTTGCCATTTCCGCAGCCGATATAATTGAGCCCGATTCCTTGTCGGAATTGCTTTCCCGTATGCATCTCGGTTCGTCCACCCTATCGTCGTACTGAGTCCTTTATCATGCATGGTATATGTCATGGGAGATCCTGTTCGAGCTCGTTTCTCCCGTTGTTCATTATCAAATGCACGCCATTCAGGACCATGATCAATGATATCCTGATCAACAACAAGCCCGCAACCTGAACACACCAATTCCGCTCGAGAATAATCCTTGCTCAGGTGTCCACTACCGCATTCAGGACAACTGAGAATTTCTTCTATTTGTTGTTTATTTTTTTTTGTCAAATGAAATCAGCTCCCCACGTATTTCTATCCATATCTGTGTCATTTTAATAGTTCCATTCATTGATTTTTACTTCAATATCTTCAGTATGATGACATTACAGAAAAGAACAAAAATAAAAAATTTCATACGTTTGGGTCAACAAAAATGTGAATCTTTTATCTCCATTCCTTTGATATATAGATATACGTCTCTTACCTTTATATCGTTTTGCCATACTTTGATAAATTTAGGTTATAAATCTTCTTTAACAGGAAAAAAACATAATTTTTTGCACAAATTTAATATTTAAGAACCAAATAATAAACTAAAAAAATTTTTATGTTGAAATATTTTAATAAAAAATGATATATACTTATTAATAACATATATATAATAACGATATTGTAATAGTTTTGAGTCTATGAAAAAGAAGATAGTAAGTGCCTTAATTTGCACAGCATTCATTTTTTGTTCTATTTTAACAATAACAACGCCAAATATTGATTCGAAAGGAGCAATCAGCGAATTAACAATGAATGAAAGGCTACTATCGGCTTCTGAGGGAAACCCTCAGATTGATAGAATCAACACTGTCGCTTTACACAATACTCAATTGAGCTTTGCGGCATTTACCGATACACACATTGGTGCGAAATATCAAGATCCATTTTTTGATATAGCGGATCATCTGGATCACCTCAGTGAAGATTTGGTAGATGCAACCAACCAGCTTGATTTCGTGGTGCATCTTGGTGATATCGTGAACCATAATACAGCGCAGGTGCATGGGCAAGGACTCCCCCGGGTCGTTAATCAGTATAGGAATAACCTGAAAGCATACGTGATTTCTCATCTGAATCTGCCGTTTTATTATGTGGTAGGCAACCATGATGTGACTGATTATCAGATGAACCAAGAGGATCCGCATAATCTTACAAAATCATTGGTTGACGAACTTTGCATGAATGCTCCGGTGTATGCGATGATGCACGAGGGGATACTCTTTCTGGTTGTCCCTGAATTAGGATGTGTGACTTGGACGCACCCTGTTGAGTATGAATGGATTGAATATATGACGAGTCAGCACCCTCATACGACCACGGTTATCCTCTGCCATCAGGCTATCGAGGACACTACAGAGGAGGATAGCTTGACACCCTACCGAGGGAAGCAGGATATGGACTGGTGGGCGACTCTGTTTCAAAACAACCCACAGATTACACTATGGATCCATGGTCATAATCATTGTCTCGACTGGTATATGAGTGACCAGAGTACCGGACTGACAAACCCCGTTCGAACATTTGGTCATGAAATGGTGTTCTCTTCACCGTACCCTCAAATGGATTGGAACTATCGCCATGAGTTAGATAGAGTGGTGATATACAATATTTCTTCAACCGGTATTACCACAGGTAGCTGGGAGGACAATGGCGACGGCGGTCATTGGGTGTCAGACTATCTCCATTCATGCAGCATCCCAACTACGTTTCATTCTGATGCTGAGAATTGGTATTCATTTCCTCTGTTCCTCCAGGATAACGAAACACAACTGACTGATATGAAACTATTATCACCAGATATAACTCTCCAACTCATTGGCACGGTTCCAATGGAGCTGTTCTTTGATTCACGGATGGAATCACCGAATGGCTCTGCGAAGGAAAATATCTTAGGGTTTGGCAATGACCAAACAGAAAATGTCCTATGGACTGACCCCGGGATGCGAGTACAGGGACCTACGTATCTGACGTTTCCGGAAAAATTTCCTGATACTGATTCCATCCAGGAGGATGGACGGAGTGGCCAACCGTACCGGTCTTTTCCCATGGGGACGATATCATCTGCCGTCCCTGGTCAGACATACAATTTTACGATGACCGCTCGGTGCAATTCTGGGACTGGAAGATTTGTAATGAATGTTAGTTGTTGTGATTGGAATACAAGGTCACAGTATAGTGTTCTGCCGGGGAGCGACTCTCAAGTCTTTTCTCATACGTTTGGGTCATCGTATGAAACGATTTTTGGTCTGTACACTGTCCCAAATAACAACAATGCGTGGTTTTTACAAGGAACATTGGATTTCTTGGATTCAGCTGGGTATGATGTCTCGTTGTTTAGTGTAAAACGACAAAGAACAAGTGATGTGACCGAGGGTTTCCATCTCTATGTGAGCGGTCATTGGTACAACATAACAGGATCTCTTGCTGAAAATAACCAAGTGAATTTCTCTGTTCCGCCTCAAGCTCTATGTGATTATGATGGCGTGATGAATTTCACCGCATTCATCCAAGGAAATCGATATGGGATGGTGAATCTTGTCTATCGTGAACCACTGCTGATGGGAATGAACGCACGTTTCCGGATAAACAGTGAGAAAGATAATGTCTATAACCTGAGTCTGACGAAGACCATCTCGCGAAATTCAGCAGAAAAAATGATGATTTGGGATTCAGCGTTGTTCCAGAAATACCCACGCACTACTGAGTTCCTTGCTCGCTTGTTGATGAATGGCGCAGTTGGCCGTGTCATTCATGTGATCCTGAATAAATTGAATCCAGGAATTGTTACGACGTTTAAGATGTTCCCATTTAGTACTGATCCTCTGTATGAACAAGTGAATCTGACCGCTGATGATGGTTCTGAGATGCGGCATCGGAGTGCGAATGGAAACCTCTGGTTCTCATGTAATTGTCCTGACTCTGAGGAACGTTTTGTTCAAGTTTGGTTATCAAGTAAATAAACAATTATATTATTTTTAGAAACCCACATATTAAAAATATTGATGCTAAGATGCTAGGCGCAGGACATAACCTTTATCTGTGACTTAGCACCCTGACTTTCGCAGATGATTATTCTTTTCTTGATTAGAACACATTTCGCACATGACAATTTTTTAGGGTTTTCAGCCAGCAAAACAGGCTGAAAATCCTATGATCCTGGTGTGTTTCCACAGAAAATCGTGGTATTGATTGAGTCGAAATTGGAAAAAACACGGTTTTTCACACCGTTTTTTCCAATGATGATGGTAAGTGCGAAAGTATTCAAGCTTTGTAGGATGAATTTTGTGGAAACATGACGCAACTCGTCATGTTTGTACCGCAGCATGCTGATGACTAGCTGAGCAAGGAACGCGACAAGAATGGATCCGTTAATCGCCTCCTGTGTCCAGCAGCGTGTCGGTCGGATATAGAGTTCGTTTTTCATGCTGTTGAACAGCTTCTCCACACCATCTTTTTCACGATAGTACTGGAGGGCTTCGTGAAGTGAGAAATCTTTGTTTGAGACGAGTGCAAAAAATCCTTCTTTGCCGGTGATGGACAGCTGCAACGCTCGCTCTATGGCCTGTTCACGGGTGAGGCCGGTGAGGGGGAAGGTGTAGGAGAGGTGCGTTTGAAGGAAGTGGTTGCTGTTGCGGTATTTCTGACGCGGTCGTTTCTGTTCTTGGATGGTTTTCCAGAGGCTGAGTGCTTCGTCGTATTCCTGTTCCAGGTGTTTCTGTCGGTTCACCAGGGTGTCATCGTGGAGTTTTTGGGAGAAGTACAGGTATTTGGTTCTGCTGGGAAACACGAGTTGCTTCCCGTACACCTGTTCATCAGGGTTCCCGGTGATGATCGCTGTCCATTCTTCTTTGCGGAACGTGTCCAGGTGTTGTGTGATGTCACTGGTGTTGAGTTTCATGCGGGAGAGATATTTCATCTTGTCTGCTACGAGAAGGTCAAGGTTCGGGTTGCCGGTGGCACCGGCATCGAAAACCAGGACACTCCCTGCTCGGAGTCCTGGTTTGATCTGATTGTAAGTGATTTTGAAGTGTTGTTGATCGTTGATGTTCCCGGGTTGTATGCTGAGTCCAACTGGGATCTGTGAGTGTTGATCTTGTGCCAGACCGATGGTGATCTGTGGCCGGTCTGGTCGATGATCGCGGCTGTACCCGTATTTGATGAGTTCTGTGGGCTTGGCCTCAAAGTGGGAGCTGGTCCAGTCCATGAAGACCATGTCAAGCCCGACATCATGGTGTTCTTTGAGGATCTGCTGGATATGTCGGAGGATGATCTGTCTGTTTTCTCCTATTTTTTCTAGGCAGCGGTAGAGTGCATCGTCTCCGAAGATGGAGAGATGGAGGTGTTCCAGAAGTAGGGGGTTGGTGGTCATCCAGTGATGGCATCTGCTGACCGAGAGGTTCTCGGTCATTTTGTAGGAGACAAGTCCGGTGACCAGTCCGGTGAGTTGGTGACCGCAGTGTTTGAGGCGGTCTAGGAGTGGTGGGAGGTGGAGTTCATTGAAAATGTGTTGGACGGTCTGTATGGTTCCTATCGGAAAGGTCTTATTTTGGTTCGGCTTTATATGGTCTGGTGTCTTCAGTGTTGTTTGCATTTTTCTGATCCAAAAATACAAACTGCTGAAGGCACTTAACTTTTATTCAAGTGCGAAACTCAGGTAGCACCAAAGGTCGTCTTTTAAGACAAGTTCCAAAGTAACGTCCTTGATGGTGAAAGAAAGAAACGGAAGACGACAAAGCCCCCTTTTTCGTTCTATCCATCGTTATTAAGGAAAGATGCATGGAATTGATTGAAAAGACAAATAACGAAACAAAGCATTATGGCGAAAGGCAAAAATGCGAGACAATCGATTTATTGCAGAACATCGGGGTGGACTTCTCAAAAAGGTACAGCACTATCAGTTAATTCAGTGGGCTTGCGACTGTGCGGAGCATGTATTGCATCTCTATGGTAAAAACATAGATGAGCGATTAAAAAATGCACTACATGCGGCTCAAGAGTGGAAACAAGGAAATGCTTCAGTTGGTGACGCACGAAAAGCTGCAGTAGGTGCACATGCGGTAGCACGCGACGCTACAACGCCGATTGCAATTGCAGTGGCTCGTTCTGTTGGACACGCTGTTGCAACAGTTCATATGGCGGACCATTCATTAGGAGCAGCGTGGTATGCTTTGAAAGCCGTGAAAAATGCAGGAAAATCAATAGATGCCGAAAGGAAATGGCAAGATGAACAATTGCCATCGGAAATTAAAGAACTTGTGCTCACTGCAAGGAAGAGCAAAAAATTCTTAATAAGATAAGGAAGAGATAAACGAGCCGAACTGAAATGTGCTGGGTGTAGGCCGTAAGCCATAAGTCCATACCCGCCGCAGAACTCCGCTTGAAGATGAGTTCGGTAAAAATGCTTTTGATGTGGGATTGGACAGAGATATTCTGCCTTTTTTCACTATTCATTACGAGATTTGAATAAAAGTTTTATAGCAAAAAAAAAAGATGTTTTTCTCCTCAAAATAACTTTTTATCTGTTTTACTGTTTAGATAAGAAGTTCTCAATATCCTTAATAAATTTCAATGTCCCTTTCTCTATTTGCTTTGTTATAATATCTAAATTACTAAAATCTGGGTTGTCAACTAAAATGTACTCGATAATAGAATCAACACCTTTTGTCGTTGATGGAACGTGGTATTGATTCCAATCGTTTTCTTTAAACAATTTCCAGTATTTTGTTTGAATTTGTTTATTATATCCTGCTAACCAAACTTCAAATCTAAATGTGTCATAACAAAAAACTATTGCGATTCTCAATTTTTTACTTTTTAATGATTCAGGAATAAAGGAAAAATATGTCATATCCATATATCCTTGATAAATGCTCCCCGATACGAAATAATCAGGATATTTGTTATTAAAATACGTTCTTAAATCCATGATATATTCCATCAATCCTTTGTATGCCTTTTTAATGTCACCCTTCTTCATCTGTTTTCTGTATTCATTGATATATTCATGAAATGATTCCATATTCATTCCTCAATCAAACTAAATGACTTTGTTGCGACACTAATTTCTAAAATATAAATAATATTAGAATTTAACTATATTTGCTTTCATTAGACAATAAGGGATTTGAAAATGATTTTTTAGATAGAAACTGGACTTGGTTAACAAAACCATGTTTTTTTTTATAAGTTGCTGGACGTAGGCCGTAAGCCTCTTTATAAAAGGAGAAAAACAGAATTTTTTCAATATTTCCGGGACAGAAGAAACATGTTTACTTAGATTATACATAGCATAACAATACGTATCGTAGGGATATGAAGAGAGGAAACATTAACCGTAGTCGTAAAAAAAATAAAAACACAGAACCTGAACTTAATGAACAAACGATTAAAGCTATTGAAAAAGCTCGTGAGCAAATAAAACAAGGAAAATTCGTTTCCATGGAAGAAGTAAAAAAGCGATTAGGCCTCTAAGACCCCTTTGATAAAAGTTCAATTGAATAATGATTTATTCGTTAAGTTTTTCTAGAAATTCATCCCTGCTGATTTTCGCTTGTCGTAATATCGCCAACAGTGTTCCTGTTTCCAATTCATCATGTAGAGGAACAACACAACCAATCTTACCTTGTTTCGTTTCTTTAACCAACATCATATGACTACCTTTTTGTCTGATTTTTTTAAAACCAAACTGGACAAGAATTTTTATAAGTTCATGTCCGGATAGCCTTGGAAGCTTTACCATATGAGGTGACCTCAAAAAAGGAGACAAAAGGTTTCGATGTTTTTTTCAGGGGGAATTCTTCCAAGTAGAGTTCTGTTGCTTCCTTTAGATTTTCAATTGCATCCTCGATTGTTTTACCTTGAGAAACAGTACCAACTTCAGGACATTCAGCGACATAATATTTTTTTTCTTTATGAACTACTACACTGAAGACATGATTCATAATAATACTATCGGTTTAATGTTATTTAATCTTTCTTCTTGATTTTCAAATGTATTATTATGTGCTGGGTGTAGGCCGTAAGCCTCTTTGCAACAGGAAAAAAACACAAGTTTTTAGGAAATAATAAGACAGAAGAAACAATGAGAATGGAAATCTATATATACCATGGTATACATAGGTATACTTAGGTGTACTATGAGCGCGACAACCATCAAAATTCAACATGAAACCAAAACCCAAATAGATCAATTCCGCGAATACAAAAACGAAAGCTACGATGAGGTCATTAAAAAACTCATCTATATTGTAAAAAACTTAAAAAAAGAACCAGAACTAAGCAAAGAAACCATCAAAGCAATAGAAGCTGCAAGAGAACGCATTAAAAAGGGACATTTCGTCAGCGAAGAAGAAGCCAAATATCGACTGGGGCTTTAATGAATGTACACTGTTATTTATGATGATGAAGCTTTACAAAATCTGGAAAAGTTAGAGAAGAAAACCAGAAAAAGAATTTTCGAAAAAATTCATTCAACAAAAGAAAATCCATTTCATTACTTTGAGCGATTAACTGCTAGAGATGAATACAAACTGAGAGTCGGAGATTATCGAGTTATTGCTGAAATCGATGAAACGACAAAAAGAATTTTTATACTATTTATTGATCATCGAAAAAATGTCTATAAAAAATGATACTTTTAAGGTGCTGGGTGTAGGCCGTAAGCCTCTTTCTGTTTTAACGGTATTTGTCTAATGCGCCCTACCTACGAGCAGTCTGAATAACTGATCCCGATGTTTGGGCTTGCTCCAGGAGCAGATTGGCCGT